>Ga0182010_10001287_pt1 | contig 13428 bp, 18 predicted proteins | sample 611E1MmetaG_FD_120488 | JGI IMG/M metagenome (GOLD analysis project Ga0182010, IMG submission 120488) | Permafrost microbial communities from Stordalen Mire, Sweden - 611E1M metaG | ecosystem: Environmental > Terrestrial > Soil > Wetlands > Permafrost | place: Sweden: Stordalen | collected...
TATGATTCACACAAATAGGCACAAAGGAGGGTAAACTGAATGCAGGCTTATTGTGTAAAGTGTCGCGCGAAGAAGGAAATGAAGAACGCCAAAGCGATTACCATGAAGAATGGTAAACCCGCTACCCAGGGCGTCTGCCCGACTTGCGGCACCAAGATGTTCAGAATCGGCAAGTAAATTCAATTCCTATGTAGAAAATAGGCATCCTTTCTCGGAAGAATGCCTATTTTCTTTTTAAAGCGCGATTCAACAAAATGAAGGATATCAAAATGAATCTACGGCAATTTCTAATTGATGTATGTATCCGCCGTTATGACGAATTGGAAAAGACGCTCGACGGTTTAACTGCCGAGCAACTTGACTATCAGCCTGGACCGGAATCGAACAGCATCGGCTGGCTGATCTGGCATGCCACCCGCAGCGAGGACAGAATGAATGCCGACCTTTTCGGGGAAGACCAATTGTGGGTGAGCGGAAAGTGGCACCTTAAATTCAACCGCCCGCCGGACCAGAATGATACCGGTTACGGTCATACGCCAGCGCAGGCAGCCGATTTCAAAGCTCCTTCAATACAAGTTTTACTGGATTATGCCCGCGCAGTGCACGAACGCACTCTGCTTTACATCTCCACGCGACTTACTGAAAAAGATTTAGAACGGGAAGTAGTAAGTCCGACGCTGGGGACGACAACACCGTCGAGCAGCGTATTTTATCCACGATCAATGATTTTCAGCATATCGGGCAGGCGGGTTATGTGCGCGGGTTATTAAGCGGTATCGGCTGGTATGGACGGTAAACAAAGAGGACTAGAATTGAACATAGAAGTAAACAAATTTCCAACACTCTATCCTGATATTAATCAGGTCCTGCTGACTTTACTGAATAATATCCGCACTATTCTGGGCGATTACTTCACCGGTATGTATCTTTATGGTTCGCTTGCCAGCGGTGATTTTGACCCCGGACGAAGCGACATTGACCCCCTCGTGGTAACAAGTGAAGGATTACCCGATAATCTGATTTCCGATCTAAAATTGATGCACAGACGCATCTACGAAAGCGGTTCGGCATGGGCGACAAAAATGACAGGAGCATATATACCGGTAAATACTATGCGGAAATATAGCCCAACCGATGCAACCTGTCCTCTTTTTAACCGAGATGAATTTCTGGTGGCCTGCCCGGATCCAGATTGGGTAATACATCGGCATATTTTGTACAATTACGGTATAACGATATTCGGGCCTCCGATACAAACGATTATTGATCCTGTGAACCCCGAGGAATTGAAAAAAGCTGTTCAATACTTACTGCTCCATAATTGGATGCCGTGGTCGACCAATGCTGATTTATTCAACGGCATTGGATACCAGCCTTTTGTAGTATTAACGATGTGCAGAGCCTTATATACACTCAAGAATGGTGATGTCGTATCGAAAAAACGTTCGGCAGGGTGGGCAATAGCAGAACTGGATAAGAAATGGACAACGTTGATCAGCCATGCAGCCGCATGGCACTACGGAGATCCGCCGGGTGATATTAGGTCGACACAGGATTTCATGCGGTATATTTTCAAAGAGGCTGGATTGTAAAACAGCTTCTTGTTGGGTTTAATAAACCGGAAAGGTGTTTTTTCGATCTTTTTTCAGATAATAACGGGTTTTTACTCTGAATTACTCCCATATTTGATGTCAACCTGCCTCGTAAAATATCTCCGGCTGCGATCTTCAACTTACGTCTGCGGATTACAAATAATAGGAATTGTCACCTGAGTTTCTCAAATTGGTGGCCTGATCCAGGATCTGGAGCAGGCACTGGGATAATATTCTGGATTATCGGGTCAAGCCCGATAATGACAAATATTATTGTGAGATTCCAGCTTCCGCTGGAATCTCACATTTCATACCTACTTCAGTAGACTCAATAAAATGCTCTGCGCGGCGTATTTCCGGTTGTCAGCCTGCTGCAGGATATTTTTGATATTAGCTTCCACGGTTTCGCGGCTGATCTCATAGCCCGCGTGTATTGGCATGTCATGGAGAACGAGCGCTTTGCTGCCTTTCAGCAATTCATTGTTTACCTGAAAAGGCAGCATCTTTTTCACGCGCTCCTCCTTCAAGCCCGCGAAGACCGGGTCATTGGTAAATTCCATGTCGATCCAGGTGTCCGTATAGACGACATCGACTTCTTTGATTAATTTCTGCACTTCGGAAATCATAGGATTGCCGCCGCCGATATCGTGGAAACGGCCGGTTTTTGCAGCTGTTTCATAAAGATCTTTATCTATTGACGGCTCGTTAATTACCGGCGCCGCGGCAAAGAGTTCACCGCCGAGTTGCGGCAATGATTCCATAAGAGAGTTCAATACATTATTTCTGACGCCGATGTACAGCAGTTTAATTTGCAGGCTGCCGAAAAGCTCTTTGATGGTCACTAAATCAGCGATAGCCTGAGAGGGATGGTACATGTTGCAGCAGCCGTTGATCACCGGCACCGTGGCATATTTGGCCATCAGAATAAGATCCTGATTTGTTTTCAAGCGGGCCATGATAATATCAACCTGACTGGAAACATAGCGCGCCTCGTCCGGAATTTCGCCCACGGCAAAATTGCTGTCTTCCCAATTCTGGATGAGATACCCGCCACCGAGCGCCTTGATGCCTAGGGCAAAGGAAAGCGCCGTGCGGGTAGAGGTCTTCTGGAAAAGCATGTACATGATTTTTCCATCCAGCGCGGTGGCATATTGTGCGGGGTGGTGTTTGATTGCCAACGCCTGGTCGATAATACCCTCCAGATAGTCCGGACTGAAATCCTTAAAATTAATAAAATGATTCACTTCTTTTCCTCTTTAATAATATTTATTTCGTGTAACTCCGGTTCGACGGGTGAATGCATCTGAAATGTTCGGTAATCGTAGTCCTGTTCTGCAAAGCCGATGTGCTTCCAGAAATTCAACGCGGCTTGATTTGTGTCTAATACAAAAACCCGGACTTTGTCATCTGATATGCCGTTTTTCTCCAACCCGGCCAGGCACCTGTTCACAAGTTCTCTCGCGATACCTTCTTTTCTGAATTCCTTTTTAACTGCCAGGTGATGCAGATAACCCCTTCTTCCGTCATGACCGCATTTGATCGTACCGATTATTTGATTTTCAGCCAACGCAATAAAACTCAATTCCGGGTTTCTTTTGAAATAGGTCTGCAGGTTTTCATATGAGTCATCGTCACTGAGCCTTAAACCTTCGGTGTGCTGCCAGAAATCCAGCAATTCCTGATATATATCCAGTTTCATTTCGAAAATTTGATATTTCGTGTTCTCACGCACTTCTTTTTACCTCTTTAATATTTATTTAATACCGCAAACAGAAATCTGGTTATCCTGCGTCTGAGTCTCCGGCGGGGATTCATCGTTTTGCCCTCCTTGTGCAGAAAATAAAAAAGCCCGGAAGATTGTTCCGGGCTTCGACTTTGATTGGTTAAGGTTTAAATTCTAAGTGTCAGTATCAACCGACGCAAAACAAAGACAATACCAAAGGCTTCCCGGTTGTGATGGGAGTCCGGTACGTCTGGAGCTCTGAGCAAATTGGTTGACCGATGTCATAGTGTTTGCAGTTTTCCTTTTGTTTTATAGATTGTTATTGTATGATATTTGACGAATATTTGTCAACGCATGAAGCAAAGAAAGAAATGAAAAAAACTGAAAATATCAAAATACGTAAAAATTATCATAATACATTTTACTTTGTGCTTTTTTTATATGCGGCCTGGATAGGAGCATGGCTTTTAGAGAAGGCGCTTGAGACTCGAATCAGTTGGATAGTTTCAGGCGGAGGCCAGTTCGGCTACTGGACGTTCATGACGCTGCTACTCTGGCTGCTTCCCGCGATCGTCATGATTCATCGTTTGGGGCTCCGGGTTAGAGATTTAGTGGCATTTTCCCGGTGGCGATCGGCGTTTTTATGGGGGATAACAGCGGGCTTTATTCTGGCGGCAATTTCCGTAATAAATAATGCGTATAATCACGTCCCTTTGATTTCTATGACCATTAACTGGTCATTTGCTACCAGCGTAATCGTCGCGCCTGTAGTGGAAGAAATAACTTTTCGGGGAGCGGTTCTTCGTGGATTAATGCTGCGCAACCGCTTTACGGTTGCCAATACATTGACAGCCTTGTTTTTCCTGGGGGCGCACCTGCCCGGCTGGTATTTTCAAGGCAGGTTAATAGATATGTTGAGTCATCCGGTGGGAGGGGCGCTGTCTATACTTATCATTGGGTGGATATTAGGATATGTCGCCTTTAAAAGCAATTCCATATCCGGGAGCATTTTGACACATATGTTAAATAATTTGTTTTAACCCGATGAATTCACTCTTTATTAAAATACAGCCGGAAACCCAGTGCCGAATCTGCGAAGCCCAGAGCACGGTAAAACTGGTGGGCTTCCAGCCGTTTTTTCATACTGAGCAGCTGTACTTTGTAGCAGCCGGCCTCGCGGGCAAAGGTTAAGGCATTTTCCATCAATAGCCGCCCGATTCCCTGTTTGTGAAACCGTTTATCCACCACGACATTTTCGATAACGGCATAGGGAGTGCCGTTATGCGAGAGGTTGGGGATAACCTGGATATATAGAGTGCCTAAAACCAAGCCGTCTTTCTCAGCTACCAGGAATCTGCCGTCAGGTATCGCATCAATCTGTTTGAAGACCTGTTCGGCTTTCGCTGCAGAGATGTCCTGCTTCACTTCGGTCAATTCTTCATAGAGTTCCAGTATGCGCGGGATATCGTTGGTGGTTGCTTTGCGGATAGTAACCATGATTCTAACCTCGTTATCAATTTATGGAATGATTTTTAGATTAGCACTTTCAGGCGTTTACCACAATATAAAAGATTGGAATAGGACCTTCGGCTGCGGCCTCCGGCTTATAGTAATTTTCACTCTCTCTCTCTACATTTTCTCAGAAAGACTCCGAAAAGTACTTTCGGTTGCGACCTCCAACCTGAGAGGGAGAGAGGATCAATAAAGTACCCCCGGTAGCGACCTTCGGCCCATGAGGGGGAGGAGATGGGACTTCCGTGCATTTTGATTGAGGTCTAAAGTATTTCGTTTAAAACTCAAGTTGCGGGACGAGTACTCATTAAAAGAAAATACTATATTAAGTCTCTACCACTGCATTTCGCCGAGCTTTTTGCCGATTGTATAGTAACCGCGGCCGAGCCAGATCAGCGGGTCGAGTTTACTCTCGTCCCGTTCTCCGTTAGCATCCACTTTATCCTCATCGACGTGTTCCAGCAGCACTTCGCCAATAAACAGATCGTGGTCGCCGACATGATGGAATCCTACCACTTTGCATTCCAGATTCACAGGGCATTCGGCGATGATGGGCGGTTTCACATACCTTGACGGCTGCGGCGTCAGCCCGAATTTGGCGAATTTATCGATACCGTCGCGTCCGCTGCAGGAACCGCAACCTTTGACTTGCTTGAGCAGCGAGGCCGGGGGCAAATTGACGGTGAATTCCCCCTGCTTTTTGATCAACTCCCAGGAATACCTGGTTTCCCGCACGGCGATGCCGACCCAGACCGGTTCTCTAATGCTCAGATTAAAGATTTCCCCGAGGGAGATGATATTCGGCTTACTTTGAGCATCAATCGAAACCACCAATCCTGCCGGAGTAGGGTAAATAGGCCGCCGAGCGATTCTTTCTATTTTATTAACCATTGAATATACTCCTTGTTGGTTGTTCCGTCGTAAATGTTATCTCTGTGCCGTCACCGGCGTGCGCTGGCATAATTCCGCAATCAGGATATTGAGCGCCAGCTCTTCGCTATATTTGCTGGTCTTGATGGCAATATCGGTGTCCAGTAATTGCTGGTACACCTGTTTGATACGCGGCATGGAATAGCGGGCAGCCTGTTCCAGCGTCTTTTTGACGACATACTCGGAGGCAACGCCCAACCGCTGGCGCATATCCGCCTCTTTGACGCCCTGTCTTTTCAGGTCTCTGGCGCGCACGATCAAGCGCATTTGCCGGTAGATCATCGACAAGATGTAGCTAGCGGTGACGCCCTGGTCCAGCATTTGCTGGAGTAACGATTCGGATTCGCTGGCTTTGAATTCCATGATAGCATCTACCAGCGTGAAAATTTTAGTTTCCTGAGTATAGCTTACCAGCGCTTTGACGTCTTTCTCTTCGATCTGCCGCCCGTAGGCATACGATTCCAGTTTGTTCAGTTCGCTGGACATCACCCACAGGTTGCTGCCGATCAACCGGATCAACAGATTGAGCGCAGATAAAGATATCTTGGCCCCGTCTTCGATGATTTTGTTCGTCACCCAGATTTTAAGTTCGGGGGCTTTTAACATGGGAAAGTTCTTGATTTTAGCTTTGACGGAGATCATTTTCAGCAGGGGATTGGCGTCTTTGAGCTCGTCCTCGATCATTACCAATTCAGTGCTGGGAGGCAATTTGAAAATGCAATTGCCGAAACCTTCGTAGGTGGCGGACTGCTGATCCATCTTTTTCGTGGTTTTGGCAGCGCGGCCGGTGGGGGCTTTTACGCCAAACCTGTCCAGCAGTCCCCTCACAATGACCAGCCTTTTTTCGGAAAGGAACGGCGCCGATTCGCAGACTGCTTTGAATTCATCGGCGGTGACCGTTTTGCCGTCGAGTGTATTGGTATTGGTGGACAGCATGCCCTGGTCGCCGATATTCTTTCTGATGTTATCGAGCTCACGGGCAATGGAGAAATCATCCTCGCCTGATAGTATGTAAAACAATTGTTACCCTTTTTGATATACAGCAAAAGACTTTATATTTCGAAAGGAGGGATACCGGCGCTTGAGAAAATCCCTTTTCATCTCCCTTTCGCGAAAGGGAGAGTCCTCTTTTATAATTCCTGCCTGATTAGGTGGGAATGATGCCGTGCTTTTTCTTCGGTTGGTCTTCTTGTTTATTGAGCAGCATTTCCAGCGCGGCGATCAATTTGATCCTGGTTTCGGCGGGGTCAATGACATCATCCACGTGTAAATGTTCGGCGGCGCGATATGGATTGGCGAATTCTTCGCGGTATTGCCGGATTTTTTCCTGCAGCAGTTCCGCCGAATTTTCAGCCTGTTCCAGTTCTTTGCGGAAGATAATAGGAGCGGCGCCTTCAGCGCCCATCACGGCTAATTCGGTCGAAGGCCAGCAGAAAACGATGTCCGCGCCGAGGTCTTTGCTGCACATTCCCAGGTAAGAACCGCCGTAGGCTTTGCGCAAGGTCAGCGTCAATTTCGGCACGGTGGCTTCGGAATAGGCGTACAGCATCTTCGCCCCGTGGCGGATGATGCCGCCCCATTCCTGATCGGTGCCGGGCAGGTAACCGGGGACATCCACGAGATTGATGACGGGAATATTGAAAGCATCGCAGAAACGGATAAAGCGTGAGGCTTTGTCACAGGCATCGATGTCCAGACAGCCGGCCTTGGACATCGGCTGGTTGGCAATAATGCCCACCGAGTATCCATCCAGCCGTGAGAAGCAGGTGATGATATTGGTGGCGAAGAGCGGGAACAATTCGAAGTAGTTCTTTTTGTCGTCCGGGGCCTTATCGAAGACACGCTCGATGATTTTCTTCATGTCGTAGGGTCTACTGGGACTGGCCGGAATAATATCGAACAGCTCAGAGTCCTTGCGGTCGGGTTCATCAAGGGTATCGACACGCACAGGTTTTTCCCTGTTGCTGTCCGGCAGGTAGCTGAGCAACTCGCGGATATTCTGGAAACATTCCGCTTCGGTATTTTCGGAACGGCAGGCGACCCCGGCCTTTTTTTGTGCGGCGATTGCGCCGCCGAGGTCTTCATCACTGACATCCTGGCCGGTTGTAGCTTTGACTACACGGGGGCCGGTGATATAAGCATAACTGATGCCTTTGACCATAAAGAGAAAGTCCATCAATGCCGGCGCATAGACACCGCCGCCGGCGGTCGGACCGAGAATGGCGCAGATTTGCGGGACGATACCGGATAATTGCACGTTGCGGCGGAAAATCTGGCCGTAACCGGCCAGGGAATCAACGCCGTCCTGAATTCTGGCGCCGCCGGAATCATTCATCCCGATGATCGGGCAGCCTACTTTCAGGGCGCTGTCCATCAAGTTGCAGATCTTTTTAGATTGCATCTCGGCCATCGTGCCGCCCATGCTGGTAAAATCCTGCGAGTAAACATAGACTTTACGTCCGTCGATTTCACCCCAACCGGTGACCACGCCGTCGGCGGCTATGTCTTCGTATGCGCCGTTATTGCGGTGCTTCACGAACATGCCGGTCTCGTGAAAGGTGCCCTTATCCAGCAGCTTTTCGATGCGCGCGCGGGCGGTAAGTTTGCCCTTCTTTTCCTGCGCGGCGACGCGTTCCTTCCCGCCCATTTCGGCGATCTTCTGACGTCTTTCTTTAAGTTCGGCCAGTTTCTTGTCTTTTAAGGCTTTGTCTTCGCTCATTGACGGTTCACTCTCAGTTTTTATATTTAATTATTTGAGGCTTTTACGGTTTGGGGGTGTCCAGTTGTTTATTCTCTTTGTTCCAGTTCTGCATCAGCTTCTTGATTGCCGCGGCCAGTTCCTGACTGTTGCGCAGGCGTTCCACGAAAATGGGGCAGCCTTCCAGCAGCGAATTCTGGGCAGAAGTGGCCATGCTGGATAGTAAGTTTTGTAATCCGGCGTCATTCGGCATGGCGGTATTTGCTCCCGGCATTTGCGTTTCAAGTTGACGGCGCAGGTCTTCGGCGGTGAAGCGCATCGGCATCACGCAGGATTTATACCAGGGGCACTCTTTGCACTGGATTACGCCATATGCTTCGTTTAAAATATCGGTCATCGTGATTCTCCAACAGATAGGGGTATCGTGATATTGGAAATGTATCTGTACTTAAATGGTACTTAATCTCAGGTAAAATATCAAATGGAACAAAAAATACTCAAGTTTCAATAATCAATAATCAAGAAAATACGAATACCTAAAATCGAAATTCGAAAAAAGCGATCAGCAGTCAGCCTTCAGCTTTCAGTAATGATTTGGATTATTTATTCCAGTTTATTTCCTGACTCTGGTCAGTTCAAACACGAGCGGGCTTTCCGCATCCGGGCAGGCGACCGTTGTGTTATCAGGGTCGTTTTCCCAGGGAAAGCTGCCGCCGGATTGCAGAGAAGAAGCAAAGGGGAACAGCGTATAAAACGCCCAGGCGCACATTCCGGTCGGTACCACGTCTCCTATGATAAATTCATCCCCTACCTTGTGCCCGGCGGAACAGTGCCCTTTCTGACTGACGATTTTCGCCCTGACCTGATACCACTCTGACATATTAGCTCTCCGTAGACGTATTGACAGCACTTTATTGTACCAGAAAGAACAAATTGGTTATACCATACTTTACGCATTTACTGTTGATAATTAAATAAATGCAAAATTAGGGGGGACTGGTTTTTTAGTACTATCGGCTCTGCTCAAAGATAAGATTAATAAAATAACCTCTTGACAAACCACCCGGAAATGTTATATATTTCTTACATATAGTAATAAAAATATAACATTATGGAGGGAAAAATGAAAAAGTTAATATTATTATTACTGGTAGTTCTACTAGTCATCCCAATACCTTTAAGCGCTTTCGGGTGTACCGGTCTAACCGACCAGCAAGTGGTATCTAAAGTAGTTGAAGCATCTAACAATGTAAAGTCGCTGAAATTGGGCATGAATCTTTCTGAGAATATTGAAGTTGCAGCCGGCAGCCAATCTGAAAATATGACCGTCAAAGAAACCGGCACCGCATCCGTGAATAATATTGCAAAAGAGATGCAGATGAATGCCAATATGGAAATGGATATTCCGCCCGTCGGCAAGCAGACTATAACCATGGACGAGTACCTGACCGGTGGTTTTCTATACGCAAGAACGAGTTTAGCCGGCACCGATCAGTGGACAAAAATGAAAGTTGATGAATTACAATGGACCAGTGAGAATCAGCTTGCTCAACAGATAGAATTTTTAAAGTCGGCAACCAGTATCTCCAGACTAAATGATGAGACAATAAACGGATTGGATTGTTACGTTTTTCAGATCACGCCTGATATGGCAGCACTAATGAAATGGGTACAATCCCAAGCGCAATCAACTACCGCGTTGAAGAACCTAAATCCAAATGTGTTCAAATCAACTGCGTTGAAGATGTGGATGGATAAAAAGAGCCTGCTCCCGCAAAAAGAGAATATATTTGTAACAATGGAATTTACTCCTGCCGATATGGGTATTACCACGACTACGACGGCGCCCGGTTTCGATAAAATGTCGATGACCATGAATGGGGATATTACCTGTTCCGATTACAATGTACCCGTGACAATTACGCTACCGGCAGCCGCTCAAAATGCCGCAGAAATACCGCAAAAGTAAACACATATCTTAATGTTGTTATGCATGAGCCGCGGAGCTGAAAAGAAAGTTCCGCGGTTCATGATGCACAATCCCCGGAAAAAGGATTCTGCATACGGAGCGAGGGTTAAATTATACAAGACGGAGAAAACGCAATGCACACAATTATTCAGCTTTTAATACCCGGAATTTTAATAATTATTGTTTACATTTTCATTTTAACGCGCAAAGGGGAAATGCAGAGAGCCAAAGTAACTTTTAGCGGTCAGACCGATTGGATAACTTTTATCGGCGTCACTCTCGGCGCAACTGCTATGTGGGCATCTGTAGAAGCGCTTAATATCCATATTCCCGATACCTATTGGGTTACCGTCGCAATTCCTGTTTTCTTACTCATTGTTTTCATCATTAAATATATCAATGGTAAACATTTATTGAGACCGTTGGGAGACGAGCGAATCAATGCCATGAAAGCAAAGAGCGGACGAAACGCCCTTTTTACCACTTACCTTGTTTTCTTTATTCATTCTTTGACAACAAATGCAGGTAGTATGAATGCAATATGGGTAATAATTACGATTGCCGGCGGATTTGTAGTGTTAATTGCTTCATATTACTTCTATTATTTCCGCAAGGCATAAAGGGAGTTGAAAAATGATATACCAAGTTTTATTGATAATCATCGCTTTGTTCACAGATCTATTTGGGTCTGACAATTTAACCTGCAGGCTATAATTGTCATTTTGTTCAGCGGGTAGGTCGTTTTCGGGGCTTCCCTGCCTGTCTACTATTATTGGAAAGCCTGATTGTATTATCATGAGAATCTAAATATGACAATAATAAATACCAGAATCAAAGAACTGAGAGCGCGTTACAATCTGACCCAGGATGACCTGGCAGATAAAGTCGGCGTGACCAGGCAGACCATGCTTTATCTTGAAAAAGGCAAATACAACCCTTCACTGGTTTTGGCTTATAAAGTGGCGAAAGCGCTGAATTCCACGATCGAAGAAGTTTTTATAATAGAAGAGGAATAAATAATCTGACTGAGTCCACTGCGAGGGTATGTAACAACCCCGAAGTAATCTCACAGTTACCAAAGACCGTTGTGGCCGCAGATTGCCACGCTTCGCTCGCAACGGTGGAAGGAGGAGACTTTCTCCCTCATTCCTCGCCTTCTCCGGTACATTTTGCTTTAATAGGTAAATCCCTTTCAACTGCGGCCGAAAGGGACCTCCGACTTTCTTCTACATCAGAAAGTCGGAGGAAGTATTTCGACCTGCGGATCTCAGGGGGCGAGGAAACAAGTAGTTTTCCCTCAATTTACTATATTTCCGACGACGAGTTACTTTTCTACCACTTGCGTTCAGCGGCGATCTTGTTGGCCAGGTCGATGTCGGCCTGATCGTTGATATTCAGGAAGGAATAGAAATCCGGGTCAAACTCGGCAAATCCTCTTTTATTCAGATGCAGTACGTGCATTTCCTTGAGGACATGAATAATGCTGTAGCGGTTGGTCTCGATATGTTTTTTCATTGTTGGCAGGCAAGCCAGCGAGTAGACGGCATGCAACGGTTCTTTCTGCATATTCGGCCACCTGGGAACAATTGCTTCGAAACTGGGTAGAATTTTCACCATGTGTTCCAGCAGCGCCGGATTCAGAAACGGCATGTCGCAGGTAACCACGATATTGGCTTTCGAGCGTGAACAGCACAGCCCCGTATAGATGCCGGTCAGCGGTCTTTTGATGCTGTGGTTATCATTGATTACTTCCACCCCTTTGACGGTTGAAAAAGTGATGGTGTCGCCGCCGGTGACCAGTAAAATCCTGCTGGTGATCGGCGTCAATGCCTTAACAACTCTTTCAATGACGGGCACACCCCCGATCAGTTCAGTCCCTTTATTGCCACCCAGGTTTGGGTTCTTGCCGTCTGCTAAAATGATCCCGGTTACATCCATGTTATTTCTCACACTTTCTTTGCGTAATTAATTAACCGCCAGGTTATGGTTTCACAAACGATGGTAACATCTTCCGATGTCAGGTAGTCGAGGATATTGGCGTCAAAAAGGATATTTACCTCGGCCTTGAGTTCGTCATCACCCTGCCACAGGATAATATTGATGGGCACGCGGGCGAAGGCATCGATGACCAAAGAGGCGTCCCCTGTTTCTCCCGGTCTGGCGCCGAGCATTTTGCCCACACCAATCAGTACCCCCTGGTCTTTGCCAAAATATTCGGAGATAGGCTCGATGGTCCTTTTAATAAACGTCGGGTAATAAACCAGTCCGCCAGGTAAATCCCGGAAGGGAATCTGTTTACCGGTCAGCGATGTTCCTTTGGCCTGGGTGAAATAGTGCAGGATCAGTATTTTTTCGCGCAAGGGAACCGGTTGTTTACTGTCTACAAAAGCGACTTCGGCGGAAGGGATGTTGATCCGGTAAATCTCGTTGAGGTAGTTCAGAGTAATGATTTGCGGGGAGCAAAGTGCGCCGCTGCGTTGACACTGCCGGGCAATATCAGCGGCGGCAAATTCCTTTTCCGCGATGGTCAGCGCGTCGCTTAGATTATAGACTGTGCGGTCATTTTTCGATTGTTGTTCAGGCATATTTACGTCTTATTTTAAATAGATTTCTGCTTGATATTCTATTGTACAACAGGGCTTGGATACTTGGGTAGCCCTGATTTTATGAATTCTCTTTCAATCTCTTCTGCAGGGAATATTTGGAATTGGCTTTGCTACGGAGAGGTATCTGAGGTTGTCCGAAATTTCCTGGATTGTCGGGCTTGACCCGACAATGACAAAAACAAATATTCTATTCCAGCAAAGCTGGAATAGAATATTCACGATTTGTCATTCCTCGTAGGTCGCAACCGGAGATACTTTGCGTTGCCGTTCGAAGCAAATGTACGACCTGAGCGCCGCAGGTCGCACACTTCTATCAATTTCCAAAAGGAAGTGCGGGAGGAAGCCATATAAATAATTACAAATGGTCATTTTTAGACAACCTCTTTAGGGGAGAGTGA
>Ga0182010_10001288_pt1 | contig 13424 bp, 20 predicted proteins | sample 611E1MmetaG_FD_120488 | JGI IMG/M metagenome (GOLD analysis project Ga0182010, IMG submission 120488) | Permafrost microbial communities from Stordalen Mire, Sweden - 611E1M metaG | ecosystem: Environmental > Terrestrial > Soil > Wetlands > Permafrost | place: Sweden: Stordalen | collected...
TACAGGTTATGCATACTTATTGTATTCGGGTTCTCTTTGAATGTAGAGACAAAAATGTATAATCCAATAAGGCCTTGGAGACATCAATCATGAAAGAAATAAGATACCAACCCATCGGGATTATACATTCTGACATTAAATCATTAGATAACGCCCCAATACAAGCGGTCTACGGCTCAGATCGCAAGGGATGGATTGAGTTGTATCCAGCGTACAAAGAAGGTCTAATGGACATCGAGGGGTTTTCTCACATAATCCTGATCTATCATTTTCATCTTTGCAGAGGTGTTGCACTCAGATACAAGCCTTTTCTTGATGATAGACCTCACGGAGTTTTTGCCATAAGATCACCACTTCGACCAAATCCTGTTGGTCTTTCTGTAGTTAAACTCGATAGTGTGATTGATAGTATTATCCATATCAGCGGCGTGGACATGATTGACGGCACCCCTCTCTTGGATATAAAGCCCTTCATCCCTCAATTTGATAACAGAGATGGAGCAAAAATAGGATGGCTAAAAGACAAAATATGAGATAGAATTAGATGGCACATTCCTAGAACCATCCTCACATTACCTTTTTCGTTTGTGAATATGCTTAGCCGTTTATGAAGTCTGTGGGATGACGTTGCAAACCTTGTTGCAATCCTACCCAAGATGGAAAGGACATTGCAAGTAGCACAACATTATCCGATCAATAACTGCCACGCGACAGAGCGCAACAATTATCCGATCACGCTTGAATGTAGGTAACTATGACAAAATTGTTCGCAGCGTTCCCAGATGGGGCCACAGCAAAAGATATCGTAGATTTTTGGATCGCAGAGATGGAAGAAGATCTTCTTGCAAAGGACAAAAAGAAGAAAGAAGAATGAAGGTTTAAATGGGTAGTGATTGCGGAAGACAGTCCGTAGATCTGCAGGGCCCCCATACAGCGAGTAGATGGAGACAGGCGCTATAATGGCCAATCTCAATTCATGTGTCAATCCGAGTTTATAATAAATTCCAAAAATTTCAGAAATATCTTTAACTTTTCACAACCAAGTACCATCTATGACAAAAGAAGAGTATAAGCAATTTTCATGTAGCGACATAGGCGTAGCATGTGGATTTCAGGTAAGGGCAAAGACTAACGATGAAATCATGGAGCTTGCAAAAGTGCATGCAACTAAGGCTCACGGTTTTAAGGAGATATGGCCTGAAACGGAAAAGAAAATCAAAGCTGCCATAAAGACAGTGTCGGTAGATGTGCCTAAGACGATGTAGATTGATTGCCAGATTTTTTTTGTGCTCTCAAAAAATTCTGTGACATTATCGCAGAAATTGATGAAAATGTCATAGATCATGTTTGGAGCTGGCTTTGAAGGACGATATAGGCATTTTCTTGGCAATGATCTAAATGTGATAAAAAAGAGGAACGTCCGAGGGCGATCAACTTAACAAAAGCTTAACAAAAACTTAACAGGCTTTACAGGTACCCCATGAAAAAAGAGTAACATTGGACTTATGTGTATCTTCTATGCCTTCTCTCAATCCATTACACATAAAGATTTTCAAGTGGACTTATTGGTCATGTTAATGCCATCCTGGGATCTGAAATTAGCCTTCATATGCAACTCTTTATGAAAGCATTGAGCGCCGTGCCTTTGGTGAACCGCGCTGGGATAAGCCATGCAAAAAAGTACATATGCATCGCTGAACAAGGGACAGATATGAAACTAGCTAGTAAAGGCCGATGGCATGCCATATTAATTTTAATATCTATACTCGCTTCATTAATCCCTATAGCTTTCGCCAGCGCAGATTTAAATTCGAGTCAGAGAACCATTGCAGTAAACGTTTCTCCGGGCGATGCATATGCCATCATGCAAAACAGCTCGGGTTCAGTGATAATCGATGTAAGAACCCCTCAGGAATACCAAAGTGGCCATCTGAAAGGGGCAACAAATCTAGATTACTACTCCAATGGATTTCTGGATAGCCTTAAACCTCTGGATAAAAACAGCACTTACATTGTATACTGCAGGAGGGGTATTCGCGGCGGTGCAACCTTAGAGATGATGAAGGCTCTAGGCTTTAAAAGGGTCTACAACATTCTCGGTGGCCTAACTTTGTGGGCACAAGAAGGCATGCCGATGATAGGAAAGGTAATATAAAGAGCATAGAGGTCAGAGGTGCGGGGTCTCATCCCCCGCACGTATTTAGCTGGACTAGGACCGATTATGCGAAAGGCATAAACTTTTGCACATCTAATTGTAAATAGTGGCAAGGAAATACAATTTAACAGCGATAGTCGTTTTCATTACCATTGTTGAAGGTCTGGCCGTACCCATTAATATGGTACTGCATCCAACACTCTAGCCAGCCTTAACGGCCGTTGTAGTAACTGTGGCAACAGTTGCTAACGGATTAGTGATATGGTATTTTTCTAAAATACGTATAGACCTACAAAAGTAATACCAATGATATAGAAGATGCGTGTGGTGCCAACAGATATCACTTAATTGGCCGAAGGCGCTGATCGAACTCATCTTATTGAACCCCCAATCTTGCATTTTCTTTATAGCATAAAAATCAATTTCATACGAGGCACACACAACTCTTACCTGACTAGAATCACATTCAGAGGTACGCCTCCAGGGCGCGCCAAAGTTCCTTTATGCCCTCTGCGGCTGGCCCGCCCAGCTGTACCACCGGCTCGCCAAGGACCATGGCCTCGACAACGACCGGATCAAAAGGTAGCTTTCCGGCCACCTCAATGCTTCTCTCCCCACAGAGACCCTCTATGCGGCGGGAAACGTCAGGATTTAGGTCGTATTTGTTTATGTAGACAACGGCCTTGATTTGGAAGTGCTCGGTCACGCTCAGTATCCTCTCCAGATCGTGCTCTCCTGAAATGGTGGGCTCAGTAACCACCAGGGCCAGGTCTACCCCAGCGAGGGAAGCTATCACTGGACACCCAATTCCGGGAGATCCATCTATCAGCACCAGTTCCAGGTTACTGGATGCAGCCGTCTCCCTGGCCATCTCTCTGATCATGGCCACCAGCTTACCAGAGGCCTCCTCGCCGGGGAAGAGATCAGCGTGCGCCATGGGGCCGAATCTGGTCTGGGAGATGTAGGCGTAGCCGGACATACGGTCCACCATGCTCACCGCTTCAGCAGGACAGACCAGTTTGCAGACCCCACAGCCCTCGCAGAGCAGAGGATCGACTGTAGAGCCGCAGACAGCCCCGAAACGGCAGTGATCTTCGCAGGAGCCGCAAAGAGTGCATTTCGACGGATCGATGACAGCCCTCTTGATGCCCATGAACTCACGTCTCTCCTTTATCTCACGCCGGAGGATGAGGTGCAGGTCGGGGGCATCTACGTCGCAGTCGGCGATCACAGCCCGGCCTACGGCCAGCGCCGCCAGAGACGCTACTAGGGATGTCTTGCCAGTGCCGCCCTTGCCGCTGATTACTGCGATCTGCTTCATGAGGCTAGCTCCTTTATGTTTTCCAGTAGATCTCTGAACCTGGCCTTCCACTCGGGCATCTCTTGGACGAAGATGGTGCCCCGGGAGTACAGCTCCGCGATCCTCCTCTCCATCGGTATCTCCATCAGCAGGGGGATGCCTCTCTTCTCCAGATACTGGTAGACTTTTTTGTCGCCAATTCCACTCTTGTTGACCAGGACGCCCCGAGGGATGTTCATCTTCTCCAACACCTTCAGGGCTATGTCCAGGTCGTAGAGGCCGAAGGGCGTGGGCTCCGTAACCAGGAGACAGAAGTCGCTCCCCAGAACAGCCTCCACCATAGAGCAGGAGGTGCCGGGCGGGCAGTCTACTATCGTCAGACTTCCCTTCGCCATACCTTTCACTGCCCTGATCAGGGGAGTGGTCCTAGCCTCTCCAAGCCTCAGTTCGCCCCAGATGATCTCCGTCTTGCCGAACCTGGCCCTGAAGATCTCACCTACCGACCTTGATCCCTCGGAGATTGCCTTCTCGGGGCAGGCCAGGATGCAGCCGCCGCAGCCGTGGCACAGCTCCGGGAAGATCAGGACCTGGCTGGGAAGTGCCGCCAGGGCGTGGTAGGCGCAGATGTCAGAGCAGGTGCCGCAATGCGTGCACTTAGCCTCATCAACCACGGGCACGGGTACATGGCATTCCGTTTTCTCTATCTGCTCTCTATCCGAGAAAAATAGGTAGGCATTGGGTTCCTCCACATCGCAGTCCACCAGTTGAACTCTATCCAGGGACGCGGCCAGGCTGGTGGCCACCAGAGTCTTACCCGTACCCCCTTTGCCGCTTGCTATAGATATTATCAATCCATTATCTCCCGTCATGTTTCGATTCAAGAGAAATCAATAAACTGTTTTGCCATCAGATAATCTATGCTGCAATAATTATATAAATGAAAGCTGCGAGTCATTGAGTAGACCGCAGCTTGTCGATTCGTTCTCTAATGCCCTTCAGGTCTTCCTCTAGCTGCCTGGCTACATCCTCAAGATAGCCCATCTCCTCCGCAGGCGTGAGCTCTCGAAAGGGTTCGTACCAAGGAGCCGCGAATGCCTGCCTCTTGAACCCTCTGCCAAAGCCCGTTCCTCTGCTCCGGCACCAGGGATTCATTGGCATAACCTGAGGCTCTATTGCCCCTAGGACTCATCCACCAGGGTCCCGTACAGTCTCCCCAAGGCATATTTTTCGCCTCTTTTCAACAAACTCGCGGAGGTATTAATTTCTGTGAGTAATGATAACTTATGAGACTATGTATTTAAAGTTTTCTAATAAGCTAATGTTCAAATACAACCTACGCGGGATGATGGTTATGTGTCATTGCAGGGGTAGACGCCGAGGGAGACGCTGGATTTCGGAACTCCCTCAGGTCAGATGCTTTTTGCCCAATGGCTGCCCGAGAACAGAAGCAGTCTGTTTGAGCCTTGAGGAGCTGGAAGCCGTTCGCCTGGTGGATCTTCTTGAGCTGGAACAGGAGGAGGCGGCATCTTACATGGGCATCTCCCGGAAGGCCTTATGGAATGATCTGTCTAGTGCAAGGAAGAAGATATCAGTGGCACTCGTCTACGGCATGGGCATTCTCATCGATGGCGGGAGCTACATACTGAGAGAACAAGAAGATACTGCGACCACTACAGAGCAATCAAGTCAAGCCGCAGGTGACGTTGAGATGACCCTGATGGAGAGGGAACTGCAGCTTCTTAGAACCAGGCTTGATTATATTATCGCCAAGATGAGCTCCTTGAAAAGAGCCGAAGGTGAAGGGAAGAGCGAAACTGCAGAAAAAGGAGCTGAATAGGGCCGATATGGCTTGAAAATCTGCCGCCAAGCCTCCAGGCAATTTTATATCTTGTTTTCATTTTATTATTGAGAAAGCTTAAATATATGATCTCATCAGCTACTTTTAGCGAGCAATGATATTGCCTACTATTCCTAACTTACGGTGATTATGATATGAGCGGTTCTGTTAAAGAAAGCTGCGATGGAAGCTGTGAATCCTGCGGCGAGCGCAGCACATGCGCCGATCCCAGGGCGCAAGACGAGACATCGATTCGCATGGGGAGGATAAAGCACAAGATCGTTGTGGGAAGCGGGAAGGGCGGCGTGGGCAAGAGCACAGTGACCGTCAACCTGGCCGTAGCTCTGAAGCGTAGAGGCTATAGCGTTGGTATCATGGACGCAGACATTACCGGTCCCTGCATTCCCAAGCTCATGGGCATAGAGGACAAGAAAGTTCGTCCTGGTGAGGAAGGCATCGAGCCAGTCGATGCCGATGGTGTGAAGGTTATATCCATGGCCTTGCTGCTGGAGAGCAGAGACTCGGCCGTTGTGTGGCGCGGACCCATGAAGATGGGGGCCTTGAAGCAGTTCCTCACCGAGGTTAACTGGGGCGATCTGGACTTCTTGCTGGTGGATCTTCCGCCAGGGACCAGCGACGAGCCTATCAGCGCAGTACAATTGATACAGGACCTAGATGGGGCTATTATTGTAACCACTCCACAGGAGGTGGCACTGCTGGACTCCAGAAAAGCAGTCAACATGTTCCTCATGATGAAAGTTCCAGTCCTTGGCATTGTAGAGAACATGAGTGGCTTACGCTGTCCTCGCTGCGGCGAGATTATAGAGGTCTTTAAGACGGGAGGAGGAGAAAAAGCCGCAAGAGAACTGGACGTGGACTTTCTGGGCAGCATTCCCTTGGACCCTGAGATCGGGAGGCTGGGGGATAAGGGCGTGGCCTTCGAGGGCCAAAAAACTGATGCCGGAGAAGCCTTCGAGAAGATCGTCTCTGAGATTCTGCAGAAGCTGCAATAGACGCATCAAAAGATATTTGGTCTATAATTGCGACTATTACATAGTCAAAATGCGTATATGCATTCCAAGGAGTGTTCTGATATGGATAAATTTCTAGGCGTAGTGCAGGGAGGAAGGTTCTCAATTTTAATGCCCCGCCCTCAATGTTGCACGGTCAAGTTGACCCGTATAGCCAAGCCAGCATCTATAGCTGAAGAGCTGGTGGCTTCACACGAGATAAGTTTGGCTGAATACGAGGGCAAAGCCATCATGGTTAACGGAGTTCTCCCAGAGCATAAGGGATGGCTCTATGAGGCAAATGTGATCGATCAGGCCAGTCCCATACTAACGGAAGTGGTGAAAGAACTCTTCAGATAGGAGCGGAATGTTTTGCAAGCGGAACTATCTGAATTTTTAAAGCATAGCTTTTTGTCTTTTGACCATTTTTGCCATAATACCGGCTGCATATCGATCGTGACCACAGTGTTCTGAGAAGGTTAATGGAACGGGCATGGCTGGAAGCAAGGGATTCTAATCCAACCGTATATATTCAAGAAGTACCTATCGGGGGCCATGATCCAGCACCTTTATACATTTATGAAAATTGAGGAGCTGGGCAAAAGAATACCTGAATACGGTCCCACTTATCCCATTTCGGGTTATATTGATGCTTTTCACGAATCACTGGCTCATTGCAAGCTTAATGGGAAAAACATCGATCTTCGTATAGATGGCTGGCTCCTTAGAGAGGATGCCCTTAAGCTATATGAGATGGCCTATTTTTGCCAGGAGGCGATCCTAGAGCTAGGGACCTATCATGGCCTGAGTACCTACATAATGGCCCAAGCAGCCCAAAACTCTCCTTACGAAAAATCCATAACCAGCGTGGATCTATCCCTGGATGCCCTGGCAGTTGCCCGAAAAAATCTCAGAGGTTTAAATGTTAATCTTATCTGTGCGAAGGCGGAAGAAATAATCAAAGATCTGGAAACTCAGCGAAATAGATTTGCTCTTGCATTTGTAGATCTTTCCTACTCATATGAACCAGTCTATCATGTTTGTAAGGAAATCGATGCGGTGATTTTGTCCGGCGGTTTCATCCTTCTCCACGACTGGAATGACGTCAGGAATGGCAAAGATCCTGATTACGGAGTTTATCATGCTGCTCGAGATGGACTGAAACAGGGCCGATGGGAGTTCAATGGATGTTACGGATGTACGGCCCTGTACAGGCGCATTTGATTTGCACGACAGTTAACGCAGTAATATCTGTGAAGACCTGATTGCGGCCCTATATTTGACCGGATTTTCGCATATAAACCACAGCCTCGACGTCTAGCCACCCTAGTCTCACTTCCAGTTGAGTTACAAACAAAGTGAACAGCTAAACTTGAAAAAAAGATAAGCGCTTTTCAGCGAAAAGGAGAATGGGCCGACGTGGCTCTGGCGGGAGGTGAACCTCGTTTTGAAACGAGTCATGTCGGCATTATCAGAGTCTCTGCAATGTCACGCCACGACGTAGCCATCGAGAGGCCCTGTTGGTTCGCTTATAGGACTAAATAGTTAAATATTTTGGTTAGAGGTTGGGGCAAAAGAGCATTAAGAAGGACACTGTAGTGTTGTAGAGCTGCATTTGTCCTAGGTAGGCTACAAAAGATGAACGAAGGCGATATATTGATCGAGGCCAGAAAGCGCTTCATCGCTAAGCTGGAGTCGCGATGCAAAGAAAGCAATGTGGCAGTGAATTAAACGACGAGGTAGCGGTGAGCGGCCCGCTCAGTTCCAGAGAGGCCAGAGGAGAGCTAGATAGGGATAACTTTCCGCTTTTGAGGGGAAAAGAGGTTCTCATGCAGGCTGTTTACAGAGGTTCAGCAGGTCAGGCGTTTACATAGGCTTCAGGAAGCTTCACGGCTAGCCTTGGGGATAGTTATACATATCGATTAATCCTGATGTTGCCTGTATCGCAAACACTAAGTGCCGAATTAATTTTGATGATAAGCCTGTTAGGATTAATTCCACATCATTGAAAAGTATAAAATATACTTTTTATATAATATATTAATTTTATATAGTTACATATTACATGTACATTGAAAAATATAAAAAATTGAATAATAATTAATTCCTTATAGAGGACAGAGCTGAACAACTGCACTACGATCTCCCCAAAGAATTATTCCTCCATTATCCCGCTCCAAATTCTCCCGTATCTTACCTAAAATCCTACTACAATAACCTGTCACCGGCGGTGTAAAAGAGCTTAATTTTGGTGGGAAATTTTTCCGCCTCCAGAGCTATTGGTCGCAGACTCAAAGGCTGTGTTGATACTAAAATTCGAGGGGTTTTCTCATGTTGAGAGAACTGGACGAGCAGGGATTGAGAATCGCGAGATCGCCAAGAAGACTGGATACAACCGAAAGACAGCGAGCAAATATGTGAATTTGAAGTGTCCCTCATATAACCAAAAAAGAGATCGCAAAGGCTGGCAAGCTGGATGATTACAAGGACTATATCATCAGCGTCTGAATAGCTATTCATTAATCGCTTCTAGAATTTATCGCGGGATCCAGGAAAAAGGATTTGTTTGGAAATATATAATTTTCAAAGACTTTATTTTATGGTAATACCCCACAGCTCTGCTGCGGGGTGCGCCACCGCTCGTTTGACTAATGGTATATCTGCAAAGCCTTTATGTGGATTCCGGAGGTATGTTAAACTGTCGGCACGATCACACAAACCCCCATCCGGGAGACTAGGGCATCACTTCCTACGGCCTAATTGGCTTTTCCTTTAAAGGGAATCGAGGGTCTCCACCACCAAAATGAGCAAAGGTGACTATCATCTCGGGGACCAAAGGCTCCTTTCAGACAAAATCGGTTAAGATACGATGAAAAAAAACAGGTTTGATAAACATAGATCGATTTGAAGGGGGCACTGAGCTGCTAATCTCAGTGGACGTAGTCCTAGGTCATAGGTCCTACAAAATCTTCTAAAGACTGTTCGTATATGGCTGGATCGCTTTTTTCGGCCATCCAGAAAGCCTTTCGCATCATGGGAATGTACGGGTATTTTGGAAGCGTCGCTCGCACAAAATCTTTCATGAAGTTTTGATCGCGTTGTGAGAAATTTTCCAGAGTTGGGGTTCTTTCGTCCATAAATTTGATTTTCATGACTTCAAATAGCAATTTAAACAATTTCTTAGACTCAAAACGCTTCTTTTCCCCATCAGGCATTACGCCCTCTAACTCCATGGGATTTGTCACAGCCTCAAGTTTTGATTTTCTCAAGTGCCTTTCGATCGCTCAAGACTTATGCTCCTTCTGCTCCTTCTCTAGCCGCTCTACCCTTTTTTTCAGTTCGGTAACTTCTTCAAGTTCCCATGCCTTCATCCAGCAACCCATGAGCTGAGCTATCCTACCAGCAAGTTCGAGTTCTCTATCCTCCTGAAAAGCTTTTGAGGTGATTCGCTGAACTACACGACGAATGTCTTTAGGCTCTCTAAGGGTTACTCCGCGTGGTGGTTTATGATTATTATGCTCATCCATTTATGAACCTCAGCATATTGAAATCGGGCTAGACCCCCCCCGCCCAGGTCTTTATTGATTATATCGGGTTTAAGTTTATAAATTCTTATGTAACAAGATCAATCTTTCTGATGCACATGGCAGGGATACGATTTGAGCCAAGGACAGCGTCCCTGCCTACTCTTGGGGCCTTTGACCCAGATCAGGGTTTGCACTGGGAGCCATTTAAAAAAAAGCACTTGGTCCGAGATGATAAATTATGCAAAAACAAGATCGTCCATGAGGTGTACAAGAATGGCACGTGGTTAACACCGTAATGTTATGCCAATAGATGGACTCATATAAAGACAAATGTCGTACCATCTTGATCTGACCACCGAAAATCCTGATAATTCAGCCGATAAATAAGTGTGGTGAACCAATCTTTGAGTTCTGCTGTATAAAATCCGTGTCGCTTTGGAAGTGCCGACTGCAGAACTGCCAGCATGTACGATGCTCCGCAGAAACAGGAAAAAAGGAAAGCTCTTGCTTCAATCCTCTTCCAGCTTGCACAACTGGCAGCTATGATGCCATACCGGCTCAGCCCTGACATGTAGCGGATTCTCCATACTCCACTTGCCAGCCCTCATCCCCTGAATGAACTTGTGGACCCCGGCAGCGTCCATGCCCTTGGGTTTGATCTTTCCCACCTCGCGGCCGATGACGTCGTGGTGGCCTTCCGCCTTGTCGAACTTCATGACCACGTACTCGGGGTCGTCCTCGGAATCGCTGTCGTTCAGGTAGAGCAAGCCATCGTGATAGAAGCTGTAGCATAAAGGCCACTTATGTTTGGTCATGGCCTCAACCAGGTCATCTTCGCTATCGAGCTCCTTGCTGGAGAATATGCGGTCGGAATGATTCATCATCTTCACCTTTTGTGAGGGAAACAATATGGCGATTGGACTTAAATAGTTTCTTTGATGCCAAAAATGAATTAAGGGAGTAGCATTGTCTCCCTTAGAACGGTGCACGCAACCCGCTCGGGTTGTTATTTCTTATGAGATTCGTTGTGCAACTACAAATGTCCTGTATCGCCTTGGCGCTTGCCGCACCTTGAGAAGCCTTTGCCAGCTGGGCATCTTGCTGCATCTGTTGCATTTCCATCATTCCTGAAGCCGCCACAGCAGCTTCTCGCACGCTGCTATTCTCGTCCTTTAGTGCTTGGGTCAGAGGACCTGACGCCCGTGAGTCTCCTATCGATCCAAGGGCGTATGCAGCATACCGTCGGACCGCCCAATCACTATCCTTCAGAGATATGATAAGCGCATCTACTGCTTTCTTGTCCTTGATGTTTCCTAAGGCCGTTGCCGCATTTGCACGAACGGTTCCATCCGTATCATTGAGAGCCAGGATTAAGGGGTCTACTGCTTGATCGACTTTTACACTTCTTGATGATAATTCAACTAGCGCCACTGCAGAGCCCCGCCGGACATTGACATCTTGGTCCTTGAGGGCCTGTGTCAGTGGGAATAACGACTTACTATCGTTGATCATTCCCAGAGCTAGGGCAGCATTTGCCCTGACGTAGGGATCTTTATCGTCCTTTAGGACTTTGCTCAGAGAGCCCACTGCTATCGGATCTCTGATCTTTTCTAGTGCAAGTTCTGCTCCGACCCGGATGCTGCTATTGCTGTCATTAAGTGCCTTGATCAACGGCTCTACTGCTGGTCTCCCAATTTTTTCGATAGCAGATACAGCAGCTTCTCGAACACTGGCGTTATTATCATTCAGTGACTGAATTAAAGCATCAATAGCATTTGTTTGCCCTTGCCCCAAAGCTGGCAAAATGGACAACATAGCAACTAGGATTAGACAGATAATGAAATCTCGCCTCAGTATAATTCCTCCAAAGACTATTAGGTTAATATTGATTATATATAACTTCTTTAAGTTGCGCTTTGTTAGTTATGCAACATTCTTTTTCTTCACGGAAAAGCGCAGCCCAGGAGGCTCGGGAATTTAATACTGATGTCTTAAGAGGATTCCTATTAACCTCCAATTTTGGTTTACGTCTTTATAAATGATATATAAACATTTATGACCCTTTCGAAAAGGCTCATACGTGGCGGATGAAAAACCTAACATGCTAGATCCGCCAAAATTGGCCCTGATATGGGCAGTGAAGGCAGTTCGCTTTATGGGACTATGATCCCGCTATATAAACTTGCCAAAATTCCCCGAATACGGGACTGCGTCTTTGAACGCGTATGGGAAATTGCATCTCTTAAGGATTTAACAATCTGCCCAAATCAGGACAGAAACGAATATGAGTAAACGTAAAAATAGAGTTTGCGGAGCAGATGTCCATAGGGATCTAATTGTCGCCACGATCCGGGATGACGACAATCCTTTATTTCAAGAGGAGTTTGGCACCACTCATGCTGAACTCAAGCGGTTTAGGGACTGGCTTGTAGCCAATAATTGTGAACAATTAGCATTTGAAGCTACTGGTGTTTATTGGCTTCCCATCTACGATTTTCTGAGTCCATCCATAGATACGATCGTGGCCAATCCCTGGAAGATCAAGAATATCCCAAAGGATAAAACGGATTCCAAAGACTCTCAATGGATTGCATCGCTCTGCTTGAATGGCCAAATCAAGAGGTCTCGAATCCTCTCCAAAAACGAGAGAGACCTACGGACCATGACTCGGGCCAGGTCAGGATATGTTAAGACACGAACTCAGTTCAGGAATCGAATCCACAAATATTTGGCATCAAACGGCATTAAGCTGAGTTCATGCATATCCGACATATTTGGCGAGTCAGGTAGATATATCCTGGGTGGCCTGGTTGAAGGAAGGAGCATCGACGCGATATTGGAAGGCATACCTTCCGGACGGGTCAGGAAGAAGCGCGATCTCATTAAGGAAGCTCTTGGCAACGGTCTTGATGCAATCAGTAGAATGCTTGTCAAGGATACAATGGATCTCCTGGACCACCTTGAAACCAAGGTAGAGGCGGCGAGTCGAGAGGCCATCAATAGACTTCAGACAAAGAGCAAGGACTTGGCTATAGTCATGTCCGTTCCAGGAATTGGATTCGTGTCTGGATCTGTTATCCTTGCGGAGATAGGAGACTATCATGACTTTAAAACTCCAGAACAACTGGCCAAATGGTGCGGCCTTTCGCCAGGAGAGAACGAATCTGCGGGCAAAAAGAAACCATGCGGAATTACAAAGCAGGGGTCCAAGTATCTGAGAACAGTGCTAGTCCAAATTGCACATATCGTGGCAAGAAAGGGTAATTCAAATCTGTCCAAGTTCTTTCAGAAGCTGTCAAAAAGGAAGGAATACAATGTTGCAATCACTGCATTGGCTAGAAAGCTCATCTGCCTTGTTTATCATCTTCTCATCAACCAGGAGCTATATCTGGAAGAGGACGGCCGAAGGAGAAAATCGAAACCTGCAAAGAGCGATCTCACATCTTCGTATTCGCCGGAGAATCAGTTAGAGGATAAGGTTGCGGCAATTGTGGATGCCTTTTATCACTTAAAAGAGCAAAACCGGAAAACACCATCAGATGAGGGCGGATAGTCTCACTCTCATCTTTGAACGCGGATGGTTTTTCATGGGAAA
>Ga0182010_10001289_pt1 | contig 13409 bp, 12 predicted proteins | sample 611E1MmetaG_FD_120488 | JGI IMG/M metagenome (GOLD analysis project Ga0182010, IMG submission 120488) | Permafrost microbial communities from Stordalen Mire, Sweden - 611E1M metaG | ecosystem: Environmental > Terrestrial > Soil > Wetlands > Permafrost | place: Sweden: Stordalen | collected...
AACAATACCTATTAACGATTTTGCTACCTATAAATATATATGAATGATTTTGATATTAAAGCTGCCGACTGGGATAAAAACCCAATGCACTGGGACAGATCCGTTGCTATTGCCGACGGGATACTGAAACAAATACCGCTGAAGAATTCTTTCAGAGCCTTGGAATATGGAGCAGGAACCGGGATCCTCAGTTTTTTACTTAAAGACCATCTCAGAGAAATTGTTTTAATGGACAATTCTGTGGAAATGATCAGGATGATCAATGAAAAAATTGCCGCTACAGGGGTGAAAACCTTAAATGCAATGTTTTTCGATCTTGAACATTCGGATTTTACCGGTGGAAGATTCGACCTTATTTTTACCCAGATGGTTCTGCATCATGTTTGTGACATAGAAAACATAATCAAAAAATTCCATGACCTCCTGAATCCCGGAGGATATCTGGCAATTGCAGATCTTTACATCGAAGATGGATCATTTCACGGAGATGGATTCAATGGACATAAAGGCTTTGATGTAGAAAATATGTCAAAACAGATTCTCAGAAACGGATTTAGGAATATTTCCGAGAAAGAATGCTTCGTAATTAAACACAAAGTTTCTGAAACTGAAATTAAAGAATATCCCGGGTTTTTGCTTATCGCAGAGAAGATTACAAACTAATCAATCAGATATATACAAATTCAGATAGGTTCTGATTAAGATTTAAAAGAACCTGAATTTTTTATTAATTTCACTTAAAAAAACTGAATCAGGATTAAAATGAAAATTGCATTGCCGGTAACATCGGATAATCAGATAGACAGTCATTTTGGACATTGTGATTCATTTGAAGACCTACAGCGAATCAATGAACCAACATTAAATACAATACTCCAATAGCAATCCGATACCAGCCAAAGAAAGCAAAACCATGTTTCTCAACAAAAGCCAGGAATGCTTTTACGGCAATCCATGCGACTATAAATGCGGTAACCAGACCTACAATCAACAGAAATATTTCATTATGCGTGAACACAACCGGTGTTTTCAGTAAATCGTATCCGGTAGCTGCGGCCATTGTGGGAACTGCGAGCAGGAATGAAAATTCCATCGCCTGTTTTTTATTAAAACCGTTAAATGTGCCGCCAACAATTGTAGCTGCAGCTCTGGAAACCCCCGGTATCATCGACAGGCACTGTATCAAACCGATAAAAAATGCATTTTTTAAAGGGACATCTTCTACTTCCTTGTACTCTGAGACCTGACTTACCATTCTCCTGTTAATCAGAATCAGAATGATCCCGCCAACAATCAGTGAAACAGCAACTATCAAAGGGTTGAACAGGTATTCTTTTATGAAACCGTAGGCCAGGAATCCGATAAGTGCAGTTGGAATAAATGCAGCAATAAGTTTTTTGTATATTTCAAAACTCTTGAAAAAACGTTTTATATACATTATAACAATTGCCAGAATTGCTCCCAGCTGAATTGAAATCTCGAAGGTTTTCAAAAAAGCATCGTTCTCAACGCCTAATATTGAAGATGTTAGAATCATGTGACCTGTCGATGAGACAGGAAGAAATTCAGTAAGTCCTTCAACTATAGCAATTATTATCGCCTGAATTATTGTCATATTGTTATCAGTTTTTCAAAGTTGAGCAAAGATTGGAAAATTTTTTCATTTCCATATGTTGTTAAAGTTTGTACTTTTGAAAAAACGATATTTATGGATAACCAAACCAAACCTGAAATTAAAAGATTGTATTCTCTTGATGCCCTCCGCGGATTTGATATGTTCTGGATAATGGGAGGGGAAGGAATTTTCATCGGTCTGGCATCTCTTACCGGATGGCCAGTATTAAAATGGTGGGCAGAACAGCAGCGGCATGTTCCCTGGCATGGATTTCATTTTGAGGACATGATTTTTCCTCTGTTTCTTTTCATAGCCGGAATCAGTTTCTCCTTTTCTCTGGTAAAAAGGTATCAGGGTCCGGAGAACAGGAAATCACTTTATACCCATGTTATAAAACGAGGACTTATCTTAGTCCTGCTCGGTATTCTTTATAACAATGCGGTTCGTTTTGATTTTTCAGATCTGAGATATGCCAGTGTACTTGGACGCATCGGTCTGGCTTGGATGTTTGCTGCCTTGATTTTTATGAATAGCAATCTGAAATTCAGAATTATCTGGTTCGGTGGTATCCTGGTTTTTTACTATCTGCTTCTTCTGATTTTTCAGGCTCACGATCTTGGAACTTTCGATCATTTTTCCACACAGGGTAATCTTGCCGGCTTTATTGACCGTCATTTTCTGCCGGGTAAGTTCTGTTGCTATACATATGGCGACAGTGAGGGAATTTTAAGCACTATTCCGGCTATATCAACCGCTCTTCTTGGTATGCTTACTGGCCAATTTTTGCTTTCACAGTACCTCAGTGAAAAACCTCTCCGCAAGGTGCTTTATATGGCTCTGGCTGCTATAGGGCTGATTATTCTCGGAAGGATCTGGAATCTATCTTTCCCGATAAATAAATACCTGTGGTCAAGTTCATTTGTATGCTTTGTCGGAGGATTGAGCCTGTTGTTATTTACAGTGTTTTACCTCATAATTGATATCTGGAATTACAGGAAATGGGCCTTCTTCTTTGTAGTTATCGGTATGAATCCCATCACGATTTATCTTGCCGGCCGTATAATCGGTTTTGATGCTGCATCTAAATTCTTCTTCGGAGGAATAATAAATCTTTTCCCTGCCAGCTGGGCTCCATTATGGGACGGAATTGCTGTTACCACAGTTGCCTGGGTATTTCTCTATATTCTTTATAAAAAGAAAATTTTCCTGAAAGTCTGATTAAAAGTTCCTTTCATTAAATTATACAATAATTAAATCCAGAGTATATGACAAGAATTAACAGAAGGAAATTTATCTATTCAACTGCACTGTTTGCAGGGTTACCCGGAGTTCTTTCTTCTTTTAAAATTGAGAAACCCGGTAGATCAATTGAAACACCTAAGAAAATTTTGGTGGGAGTTATCTCATCAGCAGATAATCCAGAACAGGATCTGAAAATTGTCAGAGACCTTGGGTTTCCTGTCTGTCAGTTAAATGTGGATAAGTTTTCCACTGAACTGGCAGGCCGGGTTTCATCAACTCTGAAAAAGTACGGGATAAAAGCTACTTCACTAATTTGTTCTGGGCCAGGAATCGACAAATATACCTTTAATGAGGGACCGTCAACGATTGGTCTGGTTCCCCGTGAGAACAGGGCAGCCCGTGTTGCACGTTTTAAACAGGGGATAGATTTTTGCAAGGCTGCAGGTATTCCAGCCATTCAAACTCATTTTGGGTTTATTCCTGAAAACCCAAAGGATATACTTTATACTGAGTTTATAGAAACCATGAAGCCTTTGGGGGCATATGCTTTAAAAAATGGAATTGACATTTACTTTGAAACAGGTCAGGAGACTCCTGTAACCCTTCTAAGAGCAATTCTGGATATTGGAACGGGAAACCTGTTCGCAAACTATGATACAGCCAACCTGGTATTATATGGGAAATCAAATCCTGTCGACGGATTAAAAGTTATTGGAAAATATGTGAGGTCACTTCATGCGAAAGATGGTAAATATCCCACAAGCCCTTACGAATTGGGTCAGGAGGTACCGATACCTACAGGTGAAGTTGATTTTCCTGCAGTAATTTCATTTCTTAAAAAGTTGAATTTTGGCGGCAGTATCATAATTGAATATGAACTTGCCAACAGCACCAGTGAATACCTTGTAAAAACAAAAACCTATCTGGAGAAACTGATAAATTCCTGAAAGCATAAGGGACCTCTGTGTCTCTCTGCGTCTTCTCTGTGGCCCTCTGTGTAACAAAAAATTAAGAACTTACACAGAGATCACAGAGTCCCGATAGCTATCGGGACCACAGAGAACCACAGAGGCCTTTTGAGAAAGCCTCTTTTTAAAAGATTAGTTGATCTTAAAATTCTATTTTTTGATATTGCTCTTTTTATCGAGAATCTTTTCGATCTCATCCATTACCTTATTCATAGAACCTATCGTCTTTTCCAAAGGTTCCGCGGTTGTCATATCGACTCCTGCTTTTTTAAGCAGATCGATTGGATATTCTGATCCTCCGGCCGAAAGAAATTCGATATATCTATTTAGTGCATTTGTGTCTCCGCTCATTACCTTTTCGGCAAGGGCAATTGATGCCGTAAAGGAAGTACTATATTGATAGACATAGTAATTATAGTAGAAATGAGGAATATAGGCCCACTCCATTTCAATATAGTTGTCGATTTTGCATATCCCTTTGTCGCTTCCGTAATATGACTTTATGAGGTCCATATACATTTTTGATAAAGTTTCTCCTGTTAAGGGCAGCCCTTTTTCTGCTGCCTCATGAATTCTCAGTTCAAAATCAGCGAATTGAGTTTGCCGGAACAGAGTACCCTTAAATCCGTCGAGCCAGTTCATAAGGAGTGAAAGTTTAATATCGTCATTGGTTTCCTGTTTAATCATATAGTTGAATAACAGGACCTCATTAAATGTGGAAGCAACTTCTGCGACGAAGGTCGGGTAACCTGCTAGAGGGTAAGGCTGTTTTTTATTTGAAAGATAGCTTTGCATCGTGTGACCAAGTTCATGTGCCAACGTACTCACATCTTCATAGGTACTCGTGTAATTGAGAAGCATATAGGGATGACCTTCGTATAATGATCCATTTGAATATGCACCTGACTGTTTGCCGGGAGTGGGAAATACGTCGATCCATCGTTCATCAATAGCCTTTTTAATTGTGGCTACATAATCTTTACCCAGAGGTTTTAAAGCTTCCAGCACAAGTTTTGAGGCTTCTTCGTAAGTGTATTTCAGTTCGACATCCTTTACTACAGGTGCATATAAGTCGAGGTATTTCAAAGTGTCGACACCCATCATCCTCTTTTTTATATTGAGATAGCGATGAAAAGCTGAAAGGTTTTTATTGACATTATCGACAAGAGCATGGTAGACGCCAACAGGAATATTATTTGGATATAAAGCAGCTTCTAGTGTAGATTCATAATGACGCGATTTAGCCTGGAAAATGTCTTTTTGCACATTTCCATAAAGCATTTCGCCATATGATGCCTTGAATTTTTCGAGGTTGTTATAAAAAGTTTCAAATACTAATTTACGGTCATTACGGTTTGCTGAGGCGCGGTATTTCCCATACATTGTACCTGTTAACAGAACCTTTTCGCCATTGGACAGGGTTACATCCGGTGCTGGCATCTCAGCGTTAGAAAATGTGTTGTAAATCGAACCAGGCACTCCGCTTATCATTCCCGACAGAGCCATAATACGCTCTTCTGGTTCACTGAGTGTATGCTTTTTTGTCCTGAAAAGGTCGTCGAGTCCCATCCTGTAGGGTTCAAGTTTAGGCTCTGATTTGATAAAGTTGTCGATTACACTCCAGTCGGCTGTTAATATCTCAGGTTGGATGAATGCAGATTTTGCACCAAAGTCAGAAAACATTTGCTGCAACTCCTGTTTCATACCGGTAAATTGCATGTTGCGGGTGTCCAGGTCAGAGCCCATGCCGGCATACATGTATAATTTTGTAGCTTCTTTATTAAGTTCGGAATTGAAAATCATACACTGCAGTAAATTTTCTGCCGATTTGGTAAGTGTTCCCCTGAATTTCTCAACTTCATTAAGCTTTCCCGAAATTGTCTCTTTAGCTGCACGCCATTCTGCATCAGTCTTATAGATACCGGAAAGGTCCCATTTATATTTGTCAGGAATCTCAGTTCTTGTTTTTTGGCTATAACCCTTAACTGTAAAAAATGTGCAGATTACAACCACAAACATGATTTTAAATGTTAATTTCATTCTTCTCATTTTTAGTTTTTTAATTCATAGATTATTATTGTGGAACTCGGTTTTTAAGCTCCAAAGGTACATTATTCAGTAAATAATTATAAGCTCTGAAAAGAGAAGTTATCCAGATCCGGAAGTCTTTTTATTAAATTCTATTAATTCAACAGGAGCTCCGTTATGTTCAATCATGGCGACTCTTATTCCTTCACCAGGAGAATTAGGCGTAGTTATGATATTGAACTTCTTCCTGGTGAGTTCCATATCCAGATCATCAACTTCAAAAGCAATATGAGGTACCATTTTAATTAATTCGTTTACAGGACTATCCGCTTCATATCGCATCCATTCCACCCCAAACGGACTACTGTCAAATCCGCTGACATATAATCTGAACTGCGGCAAATATATCTCTCCTTCAATAGGTTCAGATGTCGGGATCCCTATATGATGGTAACGCCATCCCCATTCAAAAGTCGCAAGGGGTGGTTCATTCTCTTTTCTGATTTTATACATCTAGATTAATATTGACCAGGTTGATAACTTCTGTCAATTATCAGCAGGCATAAGCCTGAAAGCAGCCATCTCCTGACCGTTACGCACCACCAGAATATCCCCGGCAAGTACAGGGTGGTTCCAGGTCTTGCCCTTAATAGCAGGAAACCTCGCAAGTTCAGTAAACTTATCAGGCGCTGCAGATACCAGGGCCAGGTCACCCTTTTCTGACAGAACCAATATCAGATTCTGGTCAGCTAAAAGTATCATCTGACCTCCGTAACGTCCTGCCCTCCAATTACGTTTGCCATCCTCAATACCAACACATGCGAGGCTCAGACCGTCAAATCCATAAACGTGACCATTATGAATAACGAAGTCATTGAAATATGGTGTTATTGCTGATGTTGTCCAACGTTCGCTGACCTTCCATCCATCCATTTCATGAGCTACAGATATCCGTCGCATGGGATGACCCATATCTCCGCCAAGCAGAATTTCCCCGTCCGAAAACTGAGCCGGTTGAAGGATTGGGTCATCCAGTTTCCACTGGTACCTCCAAAGCAATTTTCCATCATCAGGAGCGAGGCTGATCAAACCGGTGCTACTCATAAGCAGAACCTGAGCTACACCGCCAATAGTTAACAAATGCGGCGAACTGTAGCCTGTACCGGCATCGGGACCGACCCATCGCGGTTTTCCGGTGTTGAGGTCATAGGCAGCAAGTTTTCCGGTAGCGGCAATAATGACTGCGTCGCCAAATACCAGTGGTGAGCTTGTAAAACCCCATCCTAATTCCTTTTCGCCGGTATCGGTTGCGGCGTTACGCGACCATATTAACTTACCATCACTGGCATGGAGAACGTTCAGTATACCGGTTGCACCAAAAGTGACTATGAGGCCATTACTAAGGGTTGGCGTTGATCGTGGACCTGCACCTGCATGAGAGTCCCAGAACCTGGCGTTATCAGTGTGTATCCACACCGGTTTCCCGGTTGCCAGGTCATAGCAAACAACAGCTTCGCTGGCACCTCGTTGTTCCTGTGTGTACAGGAGTCCATCACCAATAGCAAATGATGAACAGCCAGGTCCAATTGGCCGGCGCCAAAGTTCTGCCGGTGGAGATACTTTCCAATCTGTTTTTATCCGGATGCCATGTATGATCCCATCGCGATTTTGTCCGCGAAAACCATCCCAGCTTCCGACTGTCTTTGTTGCTTCCGGGAGACTCATGGGCTCATTCTCAGTCTGGGACATGAAGCGATCCTCCTCTGTCCTGGCCCACCTCCATGCCAGTTCATGATGAAGATGGCTGGTCATCCCATTTGTACGGAGCAATATCCAAACACCTGAAGCAAGTACTATAGTCAGAACCATCGTTACCAGCCTTATAGTGCCTGTGAATCTTTGGCAGGTCACAGCCCAGACAATAAAGGCAAGACTCATAACCGGGATCGAATAAATTTCGAACATCATCCCCATATTTGCCGTAGCTATTGACTTATCGAGGAAACGGGAAGATGCAAAAAGAGAAATTATCATCAAAAGAATAGCACACCATCGTTCAGATATGCGGGCCCGGCTAAAAAATGCCCACCACACGACGACAGCCAGACCGCCCAGAATACCGCCAAAAACCCCTATCATCAGAGCTTTGTCACTGGATGAAAGAAGCGGAATAATGAACCGGATCAGCCACTGAAGCACGACGATTGCAACACCTGGCCAAATACGCAGGGAATTATGACTGACCGGATCTTTAGTAGATTCTTGTTCTCCTGTATTCATTTTATATTAAATTATATTGTTGAATGATGCATTCAGGTTCCAATCAAATTTAATAATTATTTAAGACTTGATAATACAATTATACCATCAGGCTTTAATTCTTGATGTAATGTTTTTATGCCACTTAATGTCTTCCCACATTCCTTTAAACTGCGGGTGAGTAAAGTTGGACGAACAGATAAACTTATAATTGTCATGCTTCTTAACCAGATCCACACAAATGGAACCGGCTTCTTTAACCCATTTCCAGTCTGTATCGGGGTAATCCAACCAGTTGATTGGTCCCCAGCCTTCCGTGTTTCCGCAAGGTATATGATGTAATCTTGCCATGTCTGATACTCCTTGAATCTGCTGATCCATCCACTGAGTCATTTCAGGCAAATTGCTTTTCCAGGCACTTAATAAACCCTGAAAGATCCCGGCATTATCCTTTGACTGGTCAATGTCGCCCAGTGCATCCAGACCCGGAAGCTTCCCGGTATCTGCAAACCATAAGTGATAATCAATTACACCGAATTTCGAGAGATCAATCTGATCCAGAGGCATCTGTTTATTAAAAGAAAACTGATATAATTTATTGAAAGCTTTTTGCTGCAGCGCAGTTATTGTTTCATTGGCAAAATTTACATAAAATTCTTTTTGCAATGCATTAAATGTTCCTTTCTTCACCTCTTCCTGATTATCGGGAATGTTTGCATCGGGGTTATTGAGCTTAAATTGCTTTATATCTTCCATAGAGTCAAGTTCTTTCTTAAGCCAGTCATACCCATGCCAAAACGGGTATTCGTTCAGTAAATCAACATAAATAGTATTATCATCAAGAAGTCTATGCTGCTGTAAAAAAGTCAGAGTTTCAATCCAGGCTCTGGCTAATCCGCCTTTTTCAGTAAACACGTCTCTTGGTCCGCCATGTGGAAGGAACCATGTAGCCAAACCTACTTTAATACCATATTTTTTACATTCAGGTAAAAATTCAAGCAATGCTTCCCTTGGCCTGAAATTCATTGAATAGTCATTACCCCATTTTACCGGTTTCCAGCTGTCTCTTATGCTTCTGAACTGTTCGGTAACCTTACCTTCCTTATCCGCTGATACATATTGGGGCATCGCATCTATGCGTATTGCATTATAGCCACGCTCGGCTAATCCTTCAAGTACATTGCGCCAGTGTTCAAATTCACCATAGCGATGATGTCTTAAGATCCAGCTGAAATCCCACATTGCGATAGCCAATGGTTTTTTTGAGTGGTTCAAATAACTGTTTATAGTATCAGAGTCGGGAACCAGTGAATTTAACCCCGGGGAATGCTGCCCCTGCCTGCTTAATAAGGCACTTATGCCAAAAGCTGTGCTTTTAATGAACTTCCTGCGTTCCATAATTATATAATTTAAATATGTATTTTTTTAAGCGAATGCGATATATTCATTCAAATTAACATTGGAAAATAAGGAAAAAATCAGTATAAATAAGTCACAGGTCAAGTTCGAAATTACTAAGTTGTGACTATTATTTTTAAATAATTAAACAAATAAGATGATTAAAAGCATTTTAACAGATGTAAGTTGAATTATTAAGTAAAATTGATGCTCAAATTATTATTTTTAATTCAAGCTTTCTTTTTATTGATTTGTTGAATAATAAAACATTTTCGAATAAAAACTTAAAAGATTTTCAACTTTAACTCATTTCATAAAAATTCTTAAAAAAAAATTACTATTTTTGGTCGTGAAATTCTTTGCCAAAACAACAGTTCGCTCATGAATTGCATTATAGTAGATGACGATATATTAACCTGCAAGATACTGGAGGGGTATGTGAGCAAATCCACCTCTCTGAATCTGGTTGGTTCGTTCAGTGATTCTTTAGCAGCCAGGGATGTCTTAACAAAACGTCAGGATATAGATCTTGTTATCCTCGATATTCAGATGCCCGAGATGAATGGTTTTGATTTTATCCGCAGCCTCGATTTCCCCCCGAACATAATAATTGTATCATCAGCTGAAGAGTTTGCACTTAAGGCATTCGATTTCAACGTTGTCGATTACCTTCTGAAACCCGTCACTTATGGACGTTTCTGTAAAGCTATCGATAAAACAATCAGATACTTTGCAAGAAAAGAGGGCCCGAACAGCGCTGATGAAGAAATATTCATCAAAAAGGGATCTTCACTTGTAAAACTGAAACTTACAGAAATCATATATATCGAAGCTCTTGAGAATTATGTTACTCTGAACACCAACGATGACAGGTTTACAATTCATTTTACAATGAAAGCCATTGAAAACCAATTGCCTTCAGGTGTATTCATCAGGGTTCACAGATCATTTATCATAAACAAGAGCATGATCCAGTCGATAAAAGAGAACACTCTAGAACTGATCGTAGGTGGTTCTGTTAAAAGCATTCCGGTCGGGAAATCATTCAGGGATTCACTTCTGAATGACATTAATGTGATGGCCAGATAATCATCAGATTTTCTCATGCTTACTAATCGTCAACTGTTCCTCCAACATCTGGGACAAACTTCAGCAGCACCAATGATGCTTGAAATTGTCAGGGCTGAAGGTATTTACATGTTCGGACCTGAAGGTGAAAAATATATTGATCTTATTTCCGGAGTATCCGTAAGCAATACCGGTCATTGCCATCCAAAAGTTGTAGAAGCGGTAAAGAAACAGGTCGATCTCTATATGCACCTGATGGTTTATGGAGAATTTATTCAGAACCCACAGGTGAAATATGCCGAACGACTTACAGGAATTCTTCCCACGGTTCTGAACTCATGCTATTTCGTCAACTCTGGCAGCGAAGCTGTTGAGGGAGCTATTAAACTTGCCAAAAGATTTACAGGCAAAAGCCGGATAGTATATTTTAAAAATTCCTATCATGGCGGTACCAATGGTGCACTTAGTATTCAGGGCAGTGAACAATATAAGAATGCATTCCGTCCACTGCTGCCTGATACATACCAGGCAATTTTTAATGATGAAAAGTCGCTTGATGCCATTGACGGTAAAACAGCCTGCGTAGTTGTTGAACCCGTTCAGGGGGAGGCAGGTATCATTTTTCCTGAGGATGATTTTTTGATAAAAATCAGAAACAGGTGTAATATAACAGGTGCTTTGCTGATATTTGATGAGATACAGACAGGTTTCGGGCGACTCGGCCATATGTTTGCAATTGACAGATTCAGAGTTATTCCCGATATTCTTCTTCTGGCAAAAGCGCTCGGAGGTGGCATGCCGCTAGGAGCATTCGTTTCATCATCAGAAATAATGTCATCACTGACTACAAATCCGTCTTTAGGTCATATTACCACCTTTGGCGGTCATCCTGTATGCTGCGCAGCAGGCCTTGCATCACTGAATATTATAATAGAGGAAAATCTGGCAGCCAGAGCAAACTCAAAATCCACTCTCTTCAAGAATGAACTCATTCATCCTCTGATTTCAGAGGTGAGGGGAGAGGGTCTTTTTCTTGCCGTTGAGCTTACTGACCCTGTTTATGTTCCTTATATCATTGCTCATGCACCCGATTATGGACTGGTTCTAGATTATTTCCTTTTCTGTGGAAATTCATTCAGGATTGCCCCTCCACTGATAATCACTGAGAATGAAATAATTTTAGCATGTAATCTATTAAAAAAACTTCTTGATGATGCTGGTCATAACATTCTAATGCCATGAAATCATTTTTGTTATATTTAATGTTGTTTATTCTCCTTTTAACCGATTCAGTAAATTGTCAGATTTCACATGCAGATACTCCTCAGATACTTGAGGAACTTTTTAACAGGCTCGCAAATAACTATAATGATAACGATAGGATCAGGATCAATGATTCAATAAGGACCATCCTCTATAGCTATGTTAAATCCGATTCTGTTTTTACATACAGGTTCACTAACCTCAGGTACCTGGGTCAGATCACATCTCCAGATTCTCTGCTGAAGATAGTCACATGGAATCTTCTTCTGGGAAAGGAACCGGCAAGATATTACTGCTATTTTATCAGAAAACAGGAACCGGGAGGTGAGAATAAGATATATACACTATCGGCAAACTACAATGAAAAACCGGTTAACACAGATACAACTTATACGCAATCAGACTGGTACGGAGCACTATATTATGATCTGAAACCTTACACATTTGACAACATCCGTTGTTGGGTTATGCTCGGAATTGATTTTGGTGATCCAAATATCAGCAGGAAGTTAATTGATGTATTGAACTTTAAACCTGATGGTTCAATGGTATTTGGCAGAAAATGGTTTGCGGGAGTAGAAGAAAAAAAATACCGGGTAATATTTGAATACGCGTCAAGCGCAATGATGTCTCTGAGGTTCAAGTCTGAAAACTCAATTATTTTTGATCATCTTGTTCCATTCAAACCATCTCTTAAGGATGATCGGCAATATTATGGTCCCGATTATTCTATTGATGCTTATGATTTTGATAATGGAATCTGGAAGCTGAAGATTAATGTGGATGTCAGGAATGAGGAATGAGAAATTTACTATCTTCACCTCTGTTATGGCAAAGAACATCAAGACACATATTTTCTGTTACGATGACCACAGGGGTTTTTCTGAGGATGTCAGGAAAAAGTTTGCTGATCAGTCAAGATATTCAGTTTCATCGTTCCCCACCAGCGAGGAATTTATTACGCACATAGAACATGAGAAGGAGCATACTTATTGTAAGGTAGCAATTCTTGCCCTTCATGATACCAAAGAACAATTTGAGATGATTGATCATCTTACAATGGAGATCAAAAAAATTGATCCGGCTACTGGTCTTATCCTTCTCGGTCCGCCAGATAAGATGGAATTGATAAAGAAATCGGTGAAATTTAATATTGATGCTTATATTCCAAAAAACGGTAATTCGGTTCTTCGCATTCATAATGCTGTTAAGAAACTGATTAGTGAGCATGGTATAGCCGTTTTCAGAAAAAGGAGCAATATTTCTGTTTATTTTCTCATGGGGATTCTCCTTCTCTCAATTATCTCGATCATTGTGGCATACTTCAGGTTTCCTCAGTATTTCTAGCACCCACCCCCTCTTTCCCCTCCCTACTTCTTAACGAATCTTTTAACACATCTTTTCGATCGGGAATTTAATGAACGTGACTATTTGTCAGTAAAAAACTAACGGCACACCTTTTGAAAGTGATGGGCTGATTATTTATGTATAACTATAATATTATATGATATGGAAACCGGAAAGATTGGAGTAACAACTGAGAACATTTTCCCGATAATTAAAAAATT
>Ga0182010_10001290_pt1 | contig 13402 bp, 8 predicted proteins | sample 611E1MmetaG_FD_120488 | JGI IMG/M metagenome (GOLD analysis project Ga0182010, IMG submission 120488) | Permafrost microbial communities from Stordalen Mire, Sweden - 611E1M metaG | ecosystem: Environmental > Terrestrial > Soil > Wetlands > Permafrost | place: Sweden: Stordalen | collected...
AGCCAAGGCGCGTTCCAGCGAGGCCACCGCCCGGTTGTGCTGGCCGGCCGCAACGTAGGCCCGGGCCAATTGGGCCGCGGACTGGCGCCGCTCGCTCGGATTGCCGAGCGACATGCGCTGCTCTAGCCATTGGGCCGCGAGCAGTGGCTCACCCGAAGCGATGCACAGACGGGCCAGGCTGTCGAGCGCAGCCGCGCTGCTCTCCAGCACGACCACGCGTTCCCAGGCGGCGATGGCGCGCGCGCTATCGCCGAGAGGGGACTCGGCCAAAACCGCCACCTCGGTCCAAAGACGAGCGGCTCGCGCGCTCTCGCCCAACCCCTCCAGTTTGCGCGCTTGGGCAAAGAAGATGTCTGCCAGCTCGCCGTATCGGCCCCATGCACGCAGGAGGGTACCCAGGGCGGTTAGTGTCGGTGGGTGGCCAGGCAGTTCCTCCAGGTTGGCGAGCAGCACCTCGAAGCGGCCGGTTCGGCCTTCGATCACTTCACCCAAGCGGGCGATCTCTAGGCGCAAGGCCAGACGCGCTTCACTGTCGGAAAGCAGCTCCAGTTGGCGACGGCGCACAGCGATCAGCTCGGAGAACTGCTCGGCCTCTTCGAAGAGGCGGGCCAGAACCGCCATGGCCTCGCGATTGTCGGGCTCATCGTCGACAATGTGCCGGTAAACATCACGCGCCACAGCCTTGTCCGTCTCGATCGCGACCTGACCCACGCGCGCGCGCAGGGCCTTGGTGTCCTCTTTGGGCAGGGGCAGCCGACCCGCGTCGAGCAGAAGGTCCACGGCCTGTCGCAGGTTGGCCGGGTCCTTGCTGGCAAGAAGCGGGCTTACCAGGCCATCGACCGCTCGCAGAACTGCTGCGGCCGGCGTAAGCTGACCCCCGGCAAGGCTGCCCAGACGCAGAAGCTGGACTGCGCGATCAAAGAGCACGGTGAGGCACCGGCGCGCGGCCTCACCGTCATGCAGGACACGGCCGGCCAGGTCCGCGGCCTCTGCCATGGCATCCAGATCGCGCGGGGCGAGCGCCACGATCTTCATCAGGGTATCGAGCAGGGGCCGGCCCCCACGGCTGCGTTGCGCCTGCGCCAGACGGCGCAGGGTCGGCAGGTGCGCGGGGTCGTAGGCTGCCGCTCGCAGCAGGGCCTGTTCTGCCCATGCCTCGCCGTCAGCGACCGGATAGCCCGCTATGCGTACCTCGATGGCTCGGGCAAAAGAGCCGGGCAGCGACGAGCGTCGGGCCAGGGCGGCGGACAGCGCCGTGCCCAGGGCCGCCAATACGGCGCTGGGATCGGCTGACGCGGCGGCCGTCTTCTCCAAAATGGGCAGATGCTCTGCCAGGAGCCGGTCGGGTGAAAAAGGTTCTCCCATGGCGGTCTCGGCGGCCAGCTCGCTCGCGCCCGTGTCGACAGCCAAGCGGATCACGGCGGCGCGCGCCTGCCGATTGTCGGGTGCGCCCTTGAGGGCAGCCTGATACGCAGCCAGCGCGTCCTTCTTGTCCGCCAGTTTTTCCTCCAAGAGGCGCGCTTGCAGCAGGCGCAGGTGAACCGTCCGCGCCATTGACGGCGGCAGCGCAGCCGCGGCCGCCCCCAGCGACTCGGTCACCAGAGGCCACGCGGCACGTGTGGCAGCCAGACGGGCGATCTCGGTTTCCAGATGGACGTCGTCCGGGGCCAGGCGCAAAGCCGCGCACAGGTGCGTCAACGCCTCCTCCGCACGATCAGCACGCGTCTCTGCCAGTTGCGCCGCCTCGGCGAGAAGCCGTGCACGTGCGCGGTCGTCGGCCGCCACCGCCAGACGGTGGGGCAGAAGGCCGAGGAGGGAGGCCCAGTCGTCGCTGGCTTGGAAGGCGCGGCTCAGCGCATCGACCGCGGTCGGCTGGCAGGTGGCATGGTCGAGCAGGGCAGCCAGGCCGTCTCGTGCACCAGTCGACTTGGGATCGACGGCGAGAGCGCGCGCGTACCACGACGTGGCGGCGGGGCCGTCGGCGAGTTTGGTCCGGCAGATGTCAGCCAGGCCCACGACCAGCGCGACCAGGTGGGCCTTTTCTTTCTCTCCGATCCTCGTGCCCAGGGCCAGCCACTCTGGCCAGCGTTCGACCTGGGCGAGAAGGTCGAGGAGCGCGTCGCTGGCTTCGGGATCGTCGGCCCAAGACTGCAGCAGCTCTTGCAGCGTCGCGATGGCTTCAGCCGGTTGGCCCAAATGCATGCTCTGCATGCGCGCGAGTTGCACCAGGTCGGCGCGGCGCTGGGCCGGCGACAGGTCGGCGTTGGCCCGCCGACGCAAGGCCACGGCCAGGTCAGCCCAACGCTCAGCCCGGGCCAGCCGATCAACCAAGCTGTCGAGCGCCCTGCGATCGTTGGGGTCGGCCTGCAGCCGCGTCTCCCACAGCCTGATCGCTCGCTCGACCTCGCCCCGTTGTGTGGCCAGGGCAGCCGCCTCGCCCAGCAGGGCAAGCTTCATGGCGGGTGTGGTTTCGAGAGCAGACTGTCTCTCTAGCGCATCCAGACGTTCGGCCGCGTTCTCCTCGCCCTGCAGAAGCTCGGTCAGCTTGCGCAAAGCCGTCAGCACCTGGGCCGGTTGCGCAGCCTCGTCCTGCGCCACTTTTCGATATAGCGTCTGCGCATCGGGGGCGGCTCCGTCACCGATCTGCGCCGCCTCCAGCCAGTGGGCCACGCGCAGGTTGGCATCCGAGGTGGCGGTCGCGGCGGCCAACAGGCCGCGTCGGTATGCCTCGGGGGTGCCGGTCACCTCGGCTAGATATTTGAGCCGGAGGCGCAGGGCCGGGTCGTCGGGCTCCAGCGCCAGCATTTCCACAATCTGCTCGCGCGCGGCGGGCAGATCGCCTTGCCGATACAGGTGGTCGGCAACCTCGCGCACGAGAGCGCGCTTCTCGGTCGCTTCAGCAAAGCCGAGCGCGGCCCGCAGCGCGGCCACCAGGCGGTCGGGCCGGTTCTTCTGGGTGTGGCGGGTCCGCAGGATATCGAGCGCGCGCCGGCGCACCGCGGGGGAAAATTCGGGCGCGATGAGCACGCGCTCGGCCACGGCGCACACCTGGCTGTCGTCAGCGATCCGATTGTTGGCCAGGATGCGTTCGACTTCGTCGAGCGCCTGTTCAGGCTGGCCCAACTTGTCCACGCACAGGGTGGCCAGGCGCAGGTGTGCTTCGTCGGCCTCGGCCCCTGGCAAGAGCGGCAGCCGAATGCGCAGCATGTCGACCAAGGCCTGCCAAAGGCCTTGCTGTTCCAGCAGACGTTCCAAGGCCGAAGCGATGTCGGGAGCACCGGGCGTGGTGTTGAAGAGCGCCTGCAGGTAGCCGATGGCCCGTTCCGTCGCGCCCGAGTCGCTGGCGACCGCAGCCGCCTCTTGCAGGAGGCGATGGCGCCGGGCCCCTTCCGGCGCACCCGACAGTGCCTGATCATAGGTGAGCAGCACCTCGTCCCAGCGTTGCTGGACCGAGAGCAAGATAGTGATGCGTTCGAGCGCCCAGTCGGCGTCCGGGTCCGCAGCCAAGACTTGGCGCAGAAGCTCGACCGCACGGTCCGTCTCGCCCGCGTACCATTCCTCGAAGAAGCGCAGGGCTCGCTGCCCAAGCGCGGTCACCAACTCGGGTTCGAGGCCAGGCTTGAGCAGCTTGCGATAGAGAGCGGCGATCTCGTCGGGCTTCTGCTGCTGCCCCGCTTGCGCCTCGGCCTCATCCCAAGCCGCTGGGTCGCCGGGTTCTGCCTGGACTGCTGCCAGCGCCGCCTTCAGCTTCTCGGCCGTGGCCTTGTCCTTCTCAGTAACAGTCTTGTTCGGATCATCACGTCGCGAGCCTGTTGATTTCGTGTCGCGTTTCATGAGCCCTCGTGCATCTGTGGGCGTGAGTCCGGGATAGTAACAGGTTCGCGTCGGCTGGCGCTGTCAAAGTTGGGGATACGCCACGGCCAAAAATCACCAATATTGGCGGGGGTCTCGCGGTAGTCTGCCGCCGTGCTGTGGAACCTCTACGCGGCTTGCTTCGACCTGGTGGCTGGCCTGGCACCCTACCGGGACATGATCGACGAGGTGGTGACGGCCCTGGACCTCCGGCCCGGCATGCGCGTGCTGGATGCAGGCTGTGGGACGGGCGCGCTGGAAGCACGGCTGGCCGCGCGCCATCCCGCGGTCGAGGTGGTGGCGGTCGACGCTTCGCCGGCCATGCTGGCGCGAGCCCGACGGCGGTCCTGGTCAGTCCGCCCGTGCTTCGTGGCGGACGACATCGACGATTTCCTGACCCGCGAGGGGGGACGGTTCGACCGTGTGGTGAGCGTGAACCTGATCTGGGCACTATCGGAGCCGCGGCGAACCATCGAACGGATGGCAGACCGCCTGCGCGAAGGTGGCCGCATGGTCCACGCAACCCCGCGCTGGCGCTTCCGTTTCGACGTGATTGTCGTCCGTCACCTGCGGCAGGCGCGCGGCGCTCGGGCGTTCCTGCGTGCCCTGGGCCTGCTTCCAGCGCTGGCCGTGGCTGGGTTGCTCAACCTTGTCCTCGTGCTGCGGGTTCTTGCTAGGAACCACGCCTGGCGCGATCGCAGCCGCTGGCGCAGCGATGGGCTGGCACGGCTGTTCTCGAGGCCCGATTGTGGGCCAGTCGTGATCCATCCCACCTACGCCGGCCAGGCGTTCCTGGTCACGTGCGACAAGAACGCTTGACGCCTGATATAGAGACGAACATGGACTTCCAAGAGCCGATTCGCAGCCGCCGCAGCATCACGGCATACCGGCCGACCGCAGTGCCCGACGACGTCCTGCAACGGGTGCTCGATGCGGGCCGTGTGGCACCCACTGCCTGCAATCTCCAGCCCTTCCCTCGTTGAACGTTGCAAAGCCGACGAGGTGGCTGTCAGCGTGTCACGGCCCATTGCCGGCGGCGTCCCTGGTTCCAGCCGGCGCGGAAGCGTCCAGATTGCAAACACCAGCCGACGCCCCGATGCCACTCAACAGGAGCGACAAATTGTCGGCGTAGCCATCGTTGGCCGTGCCGGCGGTCCGAAGCATAGAAAGCACGACGAGCACCGAGCGCGTTCCTGACGGTACTGGGCCAGTCGATGATTGCTGCAAGAGCCCGGTCGCGCCCGCTCGGTCGCTCCCCAGAACGGGGCCAATGCTCCCCGTGCCAAGTGCGCTGCCCGATGCGCTTTGGAAGGTCACGGTCAGGGTGGCGCTGTCGTCTTGCCCCTGCCAGCCGCCCAGCCAACCCGACAGCAGGTAGGTGACCTGGCTGCCATCGATCGCGCTGGCAAACTGGGTCAGGTTGACGGTCTGGGTGAGCGACGACGTGTCCTCGGACGGCCCACCCGAAAAGAAGTTCAACCCGCGATCGGCCGGCCCTGGATCGGTGAGCGCGGGCCATCCGGCTTGGCCGTACTGGGCCGCAGTCGCTTCGCCGGCCGCCGTCCAGCCCGGCGTCGGCACGGGTGTCCCGTCGGCCGAGCCAATTGCTGCCTCGGCGTTCCCATTGACAATCAGATTGCACGAGGTGGGGCCGCCGGTCTCTGCCCCGGCGGCATCAGCCTTCACGCCAGCGTCGCTCACGCGGTCACTACCGCCGTCCTGTCCGCCACCAGAGAGCGGGACGCCGTAAACCCAGGTCGATCCGCGGTTGCCGAGATCGGCGGTGTAGGCCCAGGTTGCCGGGTCCGAATCGATCACCTGGTAGGTTCCGGCTGGAACGGTCTGGGCGGGATAGGCCATCCAGTAGTTGTCCGGGGGACCGGGGATGTTGCCCGGATCGCTACGGGTGGCGCCCAGCGCACCCGCGAAGGTCTTGTAGCCCACCTGGGCCCAGGGGCCAAAGATGGTTCCGCTGGTGGTGTCCTTGAAGGCAATCGTCGGGCTCTTGCTGCCGATGGTCGCGCCGTAGTGATAGGTCCACACGCGCGTGATGTAGGACGCTGCGGTCAATGTGAACGTCGTGATCTGCGGTGGGTTGTACGACACGCCTTGGACCGACTCCATCTTGAACAGGATGGTCTCTTGCCCATTGGCCGCCGCGTCCCCGGTTCCGGCGGCGTCCCCGGTTCCAGCCGGCATGGAAGCATCCAAATTGCATGCACCCGCCCCTGTACCACTGAAGACGAGCGACAGATTGTCGGCGTAACCGTCGTTGGCCGTGCCGGCGGTGCGAAGCATGGAAAGCACGACCAGCACTGTGCGCGTTCCTGACGGCACTGGGCCGGTCGATGATCGCTGCAAGAGCCCGGTCACGCCCGCTCGGTCGCTCGCCACAACCGGTCCAATGCTCCCGGTGCCAAGTGCGCTGCCCGATGCGCCCTGGAAGGTCACGGTCAGGGTGGCGTTGTCGTCTTGACCCTGCCAGCCGCCCAGCCAACCCGACAGCAGGTAGGTGATCTGGCTGCCATCGATCGCGCTGGCAAACTGGCTCACGTTGACGGTTTGGGTGAGCGACGACGTGTCCTCGGACGGCCCACCCGAAAAGAGGTTTAACCCGCGATCAGCCGGCCCCGGATCGGTGAGCGCGAGCCATCCGGCTTGGCCGTACTGGGCCGCACTCGCTTCGCCGGCCGCCGTCCAGCCCGGCGTCGGCACGGGTGTCCCGTCGGCCGAGCCAATTGCCGCCTCGGCGTTCCCATTGACGATCAGATTGCACGAGGTGGGGCCGCCGGTTGCGGCCCCGGTGGAATCAGCGGGCGAGTCCGACGCGCGGCCATCCGTCGCATCAGCCTTCACGCCAGCGTCATTCACGCGGTCGTTGCCGCCGTCTCGGCCGCCACTCGGCGGGCCGCCATCCCCCGGGCCGCTCGTGGGCAGACCGCTATCAGGCGGGAGGCTTGCTGGAGCGTGCATGAGCTTGTAGTGGATCCGCGCCGTGACCCGCACTGCGGATAGTCCCGGGACGGCGCCGACCGTGATGTGATAGGCGGTAGAGTCACCAACGTCGTTCTTGTCAGCCTGGCTCACATAGGAGTACCAGTACTTGAATCCCTTCCCGTTTTCCTCGGGGTGGAAGACACTGGCGGGCGATTCCGCCATGGCGTTGGGGAAATACCCCAAGGGCACCCCGAACTCCACGTTGGGCAGGGGCTGCGTGTCGGTCTTGGCCTGGGTCTCGTCGACCCAGCGGAGCTCGAGCAACATGGCGGCATGGGTGTTCTTGTCGGCGATGGAATCGCCGTCGCAGTCGTAGGTGTCGAGATTGAAGGAAGACGACGCGTCCACCACCCCGACCTTGCGGATGGTCCGGTAGCCGGAAGAGTCGACTGAACCGCAATCACTGGTATCGGTCATGGCGGTCCCTATGCCGATGGTCGGTGAATTGAAAGCCACCACGCCAAAGCTCGGGTGGTACCAGAGGTCGGCGCTGATGGGCTGCCCCTTGAAGGCCGCTGGGATACCTGCGCTGTTGCTCACGGCTTGGCCGCTGTAGTGATTGCACCCGGACAGCGGCCCCACGCCCGTCGTCACGGTGGCATCCTTTTCTACCAGCGTGTATTGACCTGTGACGTCGGCGCTGCTGGTGGTGGAGCTATCGGTCAGCGTGAGCGTCCCGCTTGCCGTCACCGTTTGGGCCTGACCGATGGGCGGATCGAGATTGACCTTGATCGGCGCGGTCAAGGTCATGCTGGCCGCCGGAAGCAAGCCGCCGACCAAGCTGCTGTGCAGGAAGCCGGCGAAGTCAATGGTTCCGTCGGAGTTGTCCTTGATCCAGTATTCGCCGGTCTTGCTCGGATCGTCGACCCGCGTGGTCGCCAGGCGCTCGTAGCTCGTTCCACTGATGGTCTTCTGGCCGACCACCGCTGTGACCTGCGAGACACTGGTGTCGGTGAACACGCTGCCAGGGGCAAACGTCAGAGTGGAATGCGTCTGCGTGGTGGGCGTTCTGGGACCGTAGGGGGCCTTCGCGCCGTCGAATCCTTCGCCTGACCCCTTGCCACAGCCTGCGAGCGCCAGAGCCAAGCCCAAGCCGAACCAGCGAGAGCGCAAGGGCGACGAGATGGACAAGATCTTCATTATTTTCGCCTTTCTCGGGTCAACAACGATTGGACAACTCTGCCCCGAGATCGGCAGATCGATCCGCGCCCTTGAGCTTGGTTCTAGCGGGCAGCGCAATCAGCCTGTCAGATCCCGTGGCTGCGTTGCGCCTGGCAGAGACGCGCATCTGATCGCGCACATTTCGGCTCCCTCAGAAGGCGAAGCGCATGACGCGAACGCAGTTGCCCACAATCCTGGACTGCGAGACGGGCCTCGTCTGCGAGGTCCGGATGCCAGGCGACGATCGAGGAAGTCATGGCCGCGCGTAGCACGGCCGTTGACCTCCATCCCCCAAGGAGCATCTCCTGTCCGACCGCCAGCGCCGAGCGGCCGCCCGAGCTGGTGGTCTGCCGCGCATTCTGCTAGTTTGAGAAACGGCAGCGACGGAGGTCGCCGATTCCCATGACGAGCACAGAGTCGAAGCGCATAGCCATCGTAACCGGGGCCAATGGGGTCATCGGCAAGGCCATTGCGAGCGGGATCGCCAAAGCCGGCTTCGAGGTCGTCATGGTGTGCCGGGATGAGAAGCGCGCGCAGCGCGCGCTGGACGAAGTTCGCCGCGCGAGCGAGAGGTCACATGTCCGCACTGAACTGGCCGACCTGTCGCGACGCGAGTCCGTGTTTGCGCTGGCCGCGCGCTGGCAGGGGCGCCTGGACGTGCTGGTCAACAACGCCGCCATCGCACCTCGGCGCCGGAGCGAAACCCCCGAAGGCATCGAGGTGCAGTTCGCGACCAATGTGCTTGGCTACGTGTGGATGATGCGTGCCTTCGAGGCGGCGCTGCGACGATCAGCCCCGGCGCGGGTGGTGAACGTCGCCAGCTACTGGGCCGGCGACCTGGACCTGACTGACCTGCAATTCCAGCGGCGCCGCTACGACAACGACCAAGCCTATCGGCAGTCCAAGCAGGCCAACCGGATGTTGACCGTGGCCTTTGCCCAAAGATGGCATGACGCCGGCATCACGGTGAATTCCTGTCACCCGGGCGACGCCAACTCGGCCCTGAGCAACGCGCTCGGGTTTGGCGGCAGCGAGACGCCGGAGCAAGCCGCAGCTACGCCGGTGTGGCTGGCGACCGACCCGTCGCTGCACGACGCCACTGGCCAGTATTTCGCCAATCGCCAGCCTGCTCACTGCGTCTTCGCGGCCGACGCGCAAGGCATCGCGACGCTGGACGAGATCTGCTCCAGGTACTGATGCACTCTTTCGTCGAAAAGTCGAAAATCACCCGGTATCCTTGAGGCACAACATCCCTCCGAGGTACCAAGATGCAGATTGGGAACGAGACCGTCGTCACCATCCACTACACACTCACTGACGAGCAGGGCGTGGTTCTGGATTCCTCCGCCGGCGAGGAGCCGCTCACTTTTGTCCACGGTGCCGGAACCATGATCCCGGGCCTGGAAAAGGCGCTGTCCGGCAAGTCGGCCGGAGATGCGCTCAAGGTTTCGGTGGCGCCAGCGGACGGCTACGGGCTGCGTGACGAGGACCTGGTGCAGAAAGTGCCGCGCAAGAACTTCCCGATTGAGGACGTGCAGGTGGGTATGCACTTCCAGACCGGGAGCCCCAGCGGACCACGCGTCGTCACGGTGTTGGCCACTGACGACGAAAACATCACGGTTGATGCCAACCACCCGCTAGCTGGTGCCACGCTCAACTTCGACGTCCAGGTTTTGAATGTTCGCGCCGCCACCCCCGAGGATCTCATGCCGAGTTGTGGGGCCTGCGAAAGCTGCAGCGGCCACCAGCATTAGTGCTGCCCGCGGAAAGTCGTGGAAGGGGCGCGCAGGCGCTCTTTTGACGGAATTTCTGGCAAGCGGTCCTCTGTCGGGCATTCGCCTGCGCCTGCCCAGAGCCCCGGCCGGCTTCCCGTCCGCCAGATAGTGAGCGGCTCCCTGTCCGACGGTCCTTGGTCCCTCCAACCCCCTCGTACGGGGATCTGGTGTCAGACTAGGCTACAATGTCCAATATGAGCCGGCCTCGTTTCTACGGGTGGACCCAGGCCGCCCTGGCGGCTTGGGTGACCCTAGCGGCCGGCGCCTGCGGCAAAGGCCTCTTCAACACCAGCCCTTTGGATATCACCACCCGCGACGGCGGCTCCGGTGTCGACCGAGTGGATGGTGTGCACCCGGCTGCCGACGTCCAGGTTCTGCCCACCTTTGACCTGTCTCCGGGTGACCTGTCTCCGCTCCCAGATTTGCCGTCGGATAGTGCAGAGCCGGGGTCCAGCACAACGAAAACGATCGGCAACCCAGATGGCGCCGTCACACTTGGCCAAGCGACGTTCTCTGTGGACACGGGTGCGTTCGCGCAGCCGACGCCTGTCACCCTCACCTGGGTTGAAGACAGTCGACCGGAAGCACGCTACCCCGGCCCCATCGGCCCGATTTTCGAGGTCACCAAGGCGGGCCCACTGAGACATCAGGCTACTTTCGATCTCAGCTTCACGCCCCCTGACGGAATCCCTCTGGACCGTGTCGTGTTGGCCTACTTCGACATCCAGGCCAATCCCAATCTGTGGATCGCCATTTCGCAATCGTCGTACGATCAGACAGCCGGCGTGTTGACTGGAAGTGTCGTCGAGTTCTCTGACACGCGGCTGTTTGCTCCTGTCGAATCTTGCCTGACCGGCCAAGCCTGTCCCGACCCCGAGGCCTGTGGGGGCGGAGCTTGCCAGTGAAGGTGTCGCAGTCGGGCGGCAACCTAGTGCGTCAGAAGGCGCAGCCCAGACAACCGCGACCAACTCACCACGACTTGCGAACCTTGCGTCTACACTGGGCGCGGGCTATGGATCTATTTTCGTTCGGGCGCGTAGCTCATCTGGATAGAGCATCGGCCTCCGGAGCCGAGGGTAGTGGGTTCAAATCCCGCCGCGCTCACAGCAGTAACCTGCTGAGTTCGTGAGAGATTTTCACCTCTCTCGGAAGGCTCCGAATGAGCCTCGGACAACGCCCGCACCACAGTTGCACCAAATGGCGCATTCTCCTCGCTGGCCGCTGGCAACGTCTGCGTGCCGTTCGCCGACTTGTTGAAGGTGAGCAGATCGATTTCCCGACGGAGATACTCGGGCGACAGATGGCCGTAGACCTCGGTGGTGATCCGCGGGTCGCTGTGCCGGAGGATGCGCTGGACCGCCGCTGGATTCGCACCGCTCATCATTAGAAGGGATGCGGTGGTGTGCCGTAGGTCGTGGAAGCGGATCTCTCGCACCTGCGCCCGCGGCCAGAGCTTCATGTTGCAGGATGGACACCTGCGTGGCCTTGCGTCGGCAGCCTGTTCGACATGGCCACAGCCCTTCCGCCGGCAGACATGACGGAAACTGGTGACAATGCCTGCCCTGGCAAGCGCCGACCTCAACACGTCAGCGAGTGGCGTCCACCTAGACATCATCGTGCCATCTGCCCTGGGGAACAAGAGATTCGAACATGATCGAGCGATAGCTCCCTCAAGATACGGCACGAGCTCGGTGGCGATGGGTACCGCCTCCGCCTTGCCGTTCTTGGTGGTGTCCTTGTCGTACGAACGGCCGACGTAGATCAGACGGGCCTTGAGGTCGACATCGACCTTGCGCAGTCCCAGGATTTCGCCCTTCCTCAACCCGCTGTACACGGCGACAGCGATGATCCCCTGGAATATTGGCGAGAGTGCCTGGAGAACTGGTCGCACCTCATGGAAGCGAAGAAATTGTGGCAGGCGCTTGGGCACCGGGAGGCGCTTCACGTCGTCAACAGGATTTCGTGGTATCTGGCCCTCGGCCTTGGCCCAGTTAAGTGCCCTGCGAGCGAAGCTTCTCAGATGGTTCACAGTTTCGGCCGACAGCACCTTCCTCTTCTCGCTCATGAACTCCCCGATGCGACCTGGCGTTAGCTCTCGAATGGACACCCGTGCCAAGTCGGACTTGACCAAGTGGCTCTGGAAAGTCCCCCTGCTGCGGCCGTAGTCCTCCGTGTGACGAAAATGCGCTGTCTCCCAGCGGGACAGCAGCGCGCCCAAGGTCAGAGTCTCGTCGAAGGGACCGACTTCAAGACCGAGACGCTGACGCTCGGCCTTCCGCTCCAGGTCGACTGCCAACCGCTTCGCCTCGGTCTTGGTCTGCGCAGACGACGTTCGAGTACGCCACCGTCCATGGGCGTCCTTGAATTTGACGGTCCATCTGCCACGTCTTTGAAAGACTGATGCCATCGCTTGCTCACTCCTTGAGCGCCCTGATCGCCGCCGGGTCGAATCGCAACAGCCCGCAGATGCGAATACACGGAAGGTGCCCCGCCTCTGCTTGGTGATATACCCACGACCTGCTGGCCTTCAGGTATCGCGCGACATCGGCGACGTTCCAGAGACTCTCATTGATCGAATCCATAATCGTATGGTGGCACGGAATCAGACGAGCGCAGGAAAGAGGTGCACTGCAATCTTGTTGCCGGAATTGCAGCGACGCCGTCAGCGCTCAATCGGGTCCACTGCGTCGGTCCCGATGAGGTCGAGCCGAGTCTCGATCGTGCGAGCCGACAGATGGCGCCAGATTGCCAGCGCTTCTATGGTGGCGCGGCGTGGACCACCCAAATACTTCGGCTCCTGGAGACGTTCGAGAGGGGCCAATGGCGGCGTCTTGCGTCCCGGGCGCTTCTTGGGTCGGGTGTTGATCGCCTTGATCAACCCCTCGGCGTCTTCGTGCGACAGGTATTCGTTCAAACTCCGCCGTAGGCCGACGAGAATCCTCGATTCGCCCGCCGCGCCTTCCGAAAGTTCGTCCCAGCACTGCTCGCTCTTCACGCGCTGGAAGACGTAGTGTACATCGGCATACGCGAATGCCAGCAACATGGCCTCCGCCAGATCATCAAACGGAGGCAGCTGGAAACCGTCCCGCCGTGCCAAAAAATTGGCGATGCCGTCGTCGAGAAGACGAAGGATCTTCTCCGCGTACGGCTTCACGACGGATGGGGCATCCTTTTTCAGTCGAGTTCGCAATTTGGCAAGTGCGGCCACGTCGGCGAGGAAGTCTTCTGCACAGGCGGTATTGTCGGTCCCAGCGGTGAATCGCACCCCCCCTTCGTCCGTGTTGGGGTCATCTGGAGAGAACGCCACAACGACTTGGTTCTCCTTCAGTCGTCGACGCGAGCGAGTCTTGACCACCTCGGTGTTCAGCCACCGCACTCCGTCCTGCTGTTTCGCCGAGAGTCTGCTTTCCTCTGGGAAGAAGGTGATGAGGCGCGGCTTTCTCTTGGAGTTGCGGCCCATGGCAAGTTTTCTAGTACAACCGGTCGCCGTTCGCCAGCGTGGGTGCTGAGGGTTGGGAAGCCTCGTATCACCCAACTTCGACCAGGATGTTGCTGACCCCGTGACGCCGTCGGTGGTGGTCTCGGTGTTGTTCACCGTGATGTCCTCGGTGGTGCCC
>Ga0182010_10001291_pt1 | contig 13388 bp, 17 predicted proteins | sample 611E1MmetaG_FD_120488 | JGI IMG/M metagenome (GOLD analysis project Ga0182010, IMG submission 120488) | Permafrost microbial communities from Stordalen Mire, Sweden - 611E1M metaG | ecosystem: Environmental > Terrestrial > Soil > Wetlands > Permafrost | place: Sweden: Stordalen | collected...
CGACCGGCTGAAGATAGGGCGCGAGCGCCTCGACAATGCGCTAGAGGTTCTGGCTCTGCTCTGCGAGCCGGTCGAGCCGCCGAAGGGCGAGCTGGAGCACATCCACTACTTCTGCGGCAACACCGAGATCGCGGAGGATCTGCAAGAGCGCGAGCCGAAGCGCGCCGCGCTCTACAAGGCGACGGTCACGCTGGTTCGCGCCTACGCCAACATCGCCGATGAGCTGGAAGCGGCGGGCTACGGCAATGAAGACATCAGCCGCATCAAATGGCAGCTCGAGCGCTACCTGAACATCCGCGAGATCATCCGCAGGGCCAGCGGCGAGAGCCTCGACTCGAAAGCCTACGAAGCCGACATGAGGCACCTCATCGACACGTACATCGAGGCCGACGAGCCACGGAAGATCTCGCCGTTCGAGAACATCGGTCTGCTCGACTTGATCGTCAAGAGCGGGATCGGCGAGGCGGTTGCGGCCCAGCTCGGCGGCCTGAGAGGAGACAAGGACGCGATCGCCGAGACGATCGAAAACAACGTTAGACGCAAGATCATCGAAGAGCATCTGAACGATCCGGCCTACTACGAGAAGATGTCGAAGCTGCTCGGCGAGATCATCTCGGCCCGGAAAGCCAAGGCGCTTGCCTACGAGGACTACCTGAAACGGATCGCCGAGCTGGCGAAGCAGGTTGGGACAGGAACGTCGGACGAGACACCGAGGCGGCTGGACACGCGAGGGAAACGTGCCCTCTACAACAACCTCGATCAGAACGAAGAACTGGCGCTGGCGATCGACGAGACGGTGAGGACGATCCGCCCGGACGACTGGCGGGACATTCAGGCGCGCGAGAACACCATCAAGCAGGCGCTCCTGCCGTTACTCGGAAACGACGAAGCCGAAGTCGAGCGCATCTTCCCCATCATCAAGGCGCAGAGCGAGTACTGATGGTCACGCAGATTGAGTTGGGCGACATTGCCGTGGAGGTCGTACTCAAGGACATCAAGAACGTCCATCTAAGCGTTCACCCGCCGTCTGGTCGCGTTCGTATCTCGGCGCCGAAGCGCATGAGCATGGACACCATTCGCTCCTTCGCTGTCTCGAAACTCGGCTGGATCAAGAAACAGCAGGCGCGCCTCCAAGCGCAGGAGCGCGAGACCCGCCGAGAGTTTGTCGATCGCGAAAGTCACTTCGTTTGGGGGCGGCGCTATCTACTAAACGTCATCGAGGAAGAGCGAGCGCCAGCCGTCGCTCTGGAGCACGGTCGCATGCTCCTGACAGTTCGCCCGGGAGCAAATGAGGCGAGAAGGCGAGAAGTCGCAGAGGCTTGGTACCGCGAAGAGCTGAAGAAAGCCATCCCGCCACTTCTCGCCAAGTGGGAGCCGCTGATCGGCGTCGGAGTGGAGCGCTTCTACGCGCAGCGAATGAAGACCAAGTGGGGAAGCTGCAATCCCTTAGCTCGCAGCATTCGCCTTAACACCGACCTCGCGAAGAAACCACGCGAATGCCTCGAGTACGTGGTCGTCCACGAGATGGTTCACATACTGGAGCCAACGCACAATGCCCGTTTCGTCGCGCTGATGGATCAGGCTATGCCGCAGTGGCGCGCATACAAGGAGCAGCTCAATCGGCTGCCTATTAGCCATGGCGCGTGGGGTTACTAAACGGGGTTCGTAGGAAGGTGTCCTGCTCGTTGTCTCACGTTGCGCCGGATAGCTAAAGCTCGCGACACACGGAAGTTCGTGATCGCTTCACCGAAGGAGCTCTGATGCTCGACGGGATCGGGCTCGAGGGCCTTCTGATAGGTCGCGAAGGCGCGGCAGCGGTGTCCAGAACCGCGTGCGCGGCACCGGCGTTTGTTCCGAACTCGGCTTCCGGCGCGGCTTGAGAGGTCTAGGGGCGATGCCCGAGTGCACTTCGTCTACCCGGCGTCTACCAGGAAGCGGAAAGGCGGATAGTCCAGCGCCCCAGACTTGCCTGCCGCGCACCTTTTGATCCATACGGAGTTCAATCTTCTCTCGCGGTGTTCGTTCGCCATTCTGAACATCTGGGCCAGTTACGGACGATTCGTGGGGCGGCGCCACTCACGTCTAGCTGTGTTCGTTACATGCCTACGCGGCACGGGTTGCTCCTTTCGGCTTTACGACCCGGCCGCCGCGCGGCAGCTCCGCTGCCTCGAGCTTCGCTCCGTCGAGCCAAGCGTCGAGTTCGTCCCGAACGAACAGGCAGCGGCGCGTGCCACTTATCCGCCGATGCGGGATCGTCGCCGTCCGGGTCAGCTCATGCACTGTCCGGATCGAGCAGCGGAGTAGTTCGGCGACATCCTCGACGGTCAAGTACGGGCTCACGATGCCTCCCGCTCGAGCCGCACCGGTCTCCCGATGGCGGGCTTCGGTAGCTCCGTCACCACGCCCGCTGTGAGAAGCGGTTGCTCGGTCATTGCCCGAAATCCTCGAATAGTTGTTGCGGACGGCTTACTTCGGCGTCGTCTTCTTCAACCGCTTCCGGAGCTGGGCGCAGTTCCGCATGTGCGCCAGCGCCCACGTCTTCTACAGACGTGGGCGCAGTGGGAGCACATGCTTCGGAAACGATGTTCGGCCCATGTGCGCCCGACTGCGCCCGAGCGGTGGGAGTAGTTCGGTAGCAGTTCGCGGATGACTTCCTTCCGGGCGGCCCGACCTTATTCTCGACATGGCCGGATTCGATGAGTTGATCGAGCAGTTCGCGAGTGCGCTGCTCGCGGATGCGGAGCTTGGCGGCCCATTCCTTGACGGTGCGCCATTCGCCGCCGTCGGCGAGGATGCGCTGCTCAATCTCCTCGGCGCTGTGTTCGTCCTTTGGGTTGAGCTTGAATCCTTCGCCGCGGGTGAAGATCAGCGGCCACGCTTCGCCGACGGGTAGGTCTGAGTCGCGGTCTTTCAGGATGCGGAGTCGCGCGTAACCGTGAGAGAGCCGTTCGATCCCGATCACGACTTCGGCGCCACGTACGACGGCGCCTGAGCCGGAGACGTCGTGCAGCGTGAGCCTGCGGGCGCCGTTCGAAGATGGATCCTTGCGCGGGTGCGCCGGCAGGATCAGTGCGAATCCGTAGCGGCTACGGAGCGCGTCGAGGCAGCGCATGAGGTCGACAATAGGGCGCTCCTCGTTCGCGTCGCCGCGGTGCGCCTTGTAGTACGGGTCGAGGATCAGGACAGCGGGGCGATGCCGGTCGACGACGCGTTCGAGCTCGGCTAGATGCGTGGGGTCGGAATCGAGCGCGAGCCCGTCAGGGACGGGGATATAGATCACGTCGTCGCGGTCGTCGAGGCTGGCTTCGCGGAGAGCGCGCTTGATCGACCGAATGCCCTGCTCCAGGTCGATCACCATCACCGGGCCTGTGCTGGCTCCCTGGTAGCCGAGCACATCGGCGCCGGTCAGGATGGCGGCGGCAATCTGCAACGACAGCGCAGTCTTGCCGTGCCCGGTGTCGCCGACAATGATGGTGCGTGCGCCGCGGATGACAAGTGGGCCGGCGAGCGTCGCGTCCTCGGCCGGCTCCGGAAGCGCCATCAGCTCGCGGGCGGTCATGTCATAGAGATGGAACTCCCCGTCCTGCCTCGGCTCGGGCGACTCCGCTGCGAAACACAAGCCGCTCATGCACCGGCCTCCCTATGCGGTTCAAGCGCGGCGGCGAGACTGCGCTCGGCGCCTGCGACCGTCTCCCACAGCTCTCGTTCGAGATCGTCGAGCGCGACCGCGACGAACTCGTGGTCTCCATCGCGGAACGCCTCACCGAGGCGCACAACCCGTGCCTGCGCGTCTCGGAGAACCTCAATGAAATGCTCCATAACACGGAGAGTGCCACCAGCTCCGCCGAGTCGCTATAACCTCTCACTATAACGTGGGCGGTCATAATCATCGTCTGTTAGCGTGTTTACCATCCAGTCATGACGAGAACACGGGAGTCCTACGTCGTTGCGGGCAAACTAGCCGCCGAGACGGCACGGCACCGCTACGGGGACGATTTTCACCACCACCGTGGGAAGCAAGCAATCGCAAGCGCCCGTGCGAATGGGAAATTCCCCGATCCGCTCGTCGTCGTTTGCATCGTCTGCAGCGCCTATCCCGAGACGTGTGATGCCGAGTGTGACGAGCGCGGCCACACCTTCGAGGTGCCGCCTTCTCGGTCGCGGATGCGCCGCTGTCCCTCGTGCGTCGCACGCGGGCTGGCCGTCTGTGGCGCATGCGGCGCCCTGGTGAAGACGGAACCTGGTCGAAGCGGTCGCGCTCGCTGCGAAGTTTGCAGCGCCGACGGGCGGCGCGGGCCAGGGACAAAGCGGAAGCCGCGGATAGAGGTCAGCTGCCGCGGCCCCGAGAAGATGAATCGGGGCACGACTGCGGCCCCGCGCTGGGTCAAGCTGCCATGGAAGGTTCCCCGCCACCCGCGATGCGCCGGTACGCGCTCGCACACGCTCGCGCAGGCGAAGAAGCTCGGCCGTTACGACGCGAAGACATCCTCGGCGGTCTGTCGTGCGTGTTCTGGCCGTGAGAACGTGGTCCGCCTCTGGTTGCCGCGCGTGGAGAAGGCGGGTTACCGGCCGTCTTCCTATGACGACTTCGTCGCCATGCAGAAACGGGTCGCGAGGAGCCATCTGGCGAGGGTGCCAGCGTGGACGGAACGACGGGACATAGTTCGTCAGCTGTCGAGCGCGGACGCCACCTCGATGAACAGTCGCCGCAGCGAGTCGGGCCGGAAAGCGCAGGCGCAAGCAGTGCGTCTCGCATCGTTGATCGATCCGTGGCTGCCCGCGGAGAAGAGGCATCGTTTGCAGCAGCCGACCCACTGGGAACTCGATCTCTGCGCGGGTTGCGGGAAGCTGCTGATGCGATCAACGGCACCGACGGCGAGGCGAGTGGAGTTCCACCATGTGTGTTTCGACGCCTACCGCCGCGACCGGCGAGAGCGTATCTCGGCGCTGCGCGAGATCGGCATCGACGAGCGCAGGATCCCGGGCCTGCTCATGCCGCCCCCGTTCAAGAACGATCGGCACCGGAGCGACACGCTCACAAAGCACTTCTCATGGGCCATTCGCCACCTCGTGTGCGGAGAGACGCAAGAGGCAATCGCTGGCGCACGATCTCAGGCGGCCGTCTCGCGCGCAATCGCGAGCATCATCGACCTGCTTCCTGATCCGGCGCTCGCCGATGCGCGTTTCCGGCCGCACGTGCTGCTGCTACTAGAGAGCCGACCCAGGATGTCCGCGGACTAGCAGTCCGTAGTCGTACTCGCAATATGGCTATTATGCAGGTACTTTTGGTGAGCGCGCGTACGCTGCACGTACCGCTGTGGCCGATCGTCGCTTCGGCACGTACGTGGTATTAGCCCTCGTCACCCTGCCCGCCGGCCTGGCGCTCTCGCGCCCGCGCCCGGACCTGCTCGAATAACTCGCCGAGTCCGAGCTCGCCGCTCACCTCGACACGCTTCGTCCAGCGCTCCGGGTAGGCGTGCTGCAGCTTCCACGCAGCCGCTCGCCAGTTGCCCGCCTGCTCAGCCTGGACGAGGACGGCGACGCTGCGCATCTCGCCTTCGGCGCGCGCCTGCTCGACCGCGTCGGAAAAGTCGGAAAACTCCCTACGCCACTCGTTCAGTGTGTCCCGGTGGATGCCCGCGTAAGCGGCTGCGGTCTCGAGGTAGGCGCCGGTGCGGAGCGCGTCCAGGATCTTCTTCTCGACTTCTGGGTTGCGCTTGCTGGGGCGTCCGGGTCGCTTGCTCATTGGGGCACGTAGTCGGACTGGCCGGTGAAGTCCGCATAGCGCTGACGGATCACGTCGCAGTAGCGCGGGTCGATCTCCATCAGGAAGGCGCGACGCTTGAGTTGGTCGGCTGCGATCAGGGTTGTGCCGGAGCCTGCGAAGAGATCGAGCACGAGGCCTCCTACAAGCGTGGAGTTGCCCAAGCAGTAGGAGACCAGCGCCTCCGGCTTCATGGTCGGGTGTTCCTCGGATCGTTTCGGGCGATCGAAGTTGAGCACGCTCGACTGGCTGTGATCGCCGTGCCAGTGTGTCCCTTCATGGTTACCTCGTCCAGGTCGGCCACGGCCTGGCGCGTAGCCGTAGAAGATGGGTTCGTGTTGGTAGTGGTAATCACTGTGACCGAGAACGAACACGTCCTTCACCCAAACGAGTTCCTGGTGCAAGCGCCAACCAGCGTCGACGAGAGATTGCGCGTAGGCGGGCATTCGCGGTCCCGCCGGGCCCGCGCAGTAGAAAGGGGCACCGTCAACTACCACAGCGAGCGCGTTCTCGAAGGACGTTCGGACGAGTGCTGAGGCGTCGCCTGCGTCTCCCCTGATGGTGAGGGCTTTCTTAGTCCCGCCGACATAGGAAACGCCATAGGGCGGATCTGTCCAGATGCAGTCCGCTTGCTCACCTCCCATTAAGAGCGTCAAATCCTCGGTCTTCGTCGCGTCCCCGCACATGAGCCGGTGTGGCCCCAGCTCGTACAGCTCGCCCTGTCGCGACTTCGGCTCGGCTGGAAGCTCTGGAGCCTCGTCCGGATCCCGCGCCGCTTGTGCGAGCGGGCGCAAGAGGTCATCGAGGAATTCGGGCGCGAAGCCGGTCAGCTCTAGCTCGACTCCGTCAGTCGCCAGCTCGGCCAGGAACTCGGGCAAGAGATCCGTGTCCCACTCGCCGTAGCCGTTGTTGTCCCGGAGCACCCAAGTGCGGGCTCTTACATCGTCTAGCTCGACGTAGAGCGTAGGGATCGTCTGCCAGCCCAGCTCCTGGGCTGCCCGCAGGCGCATGTTGCCGCAGATCACCCGGCCGTCTGGTAGCGCGATCAGCGGCCTCGCCTCGAGCATATCCGGGTCTTTTGTAAGCGAGCGCTTGAGCGCGTCCAGCCGCTCGGCGCCGATCCGGCGCGGGTTACGCGCATACTCGCGCAGTCGGGACAGCTCCACATCTACGACCCGCGGCCGGCCGCTCTCAGCGCGCTCCGAGGCTTCGAGCAGGCCGCGCTGGATAAACCTGGGTGTTACCTCTGACTTCTCGGCTGGGCTAGGCGCATCAACTGCAGCTATATCGCTCCTTTGTTTGGTTCGTTAATACCTCGGCCACTGACTGTCCGGTTAACCCTGGAGGAACCGTTTACTCGACTCCTCCCTGAGGAACGAATAGGAAGCGACCGATAATCTTTATCTTCATTATATTCCGCGACACAGCGTCTTCTCAACATCTCTTATCTTATTACCGTATACGTTGTGCAAACGCAGCAGTAAAGGCGTCTGCCGCGTGTTCTCCTCTCTTTAGTAGCAGCCCGTTAGACGCCCTTGTGCGCCACGCTCATGCGAAACGAGCCCTTGCGCGGGTCATTTGTGCCACAAATCGCAGAACGGCTCCTACGCGCTCGTCCTCATGGCGTCCAAGGACCATCGACGGATACGCTGGCCGATGCCACATTGGGAAATGGGATCGAGCTGACACCAATCTCTATATCGAAGCCGATGCTAGTTCCCGCCGGTACGTCCGCATCCGGATAGGTGATATCGCCGCCGACTATTTTCCCTGAGGCATCAAAGACCACTGCCGAGATCTCCGTCGTCAGCGAGACGACTGCCCCGGTGGTGTTCGACAGTTCCCCGACAACATGCAGCCCATTGAACCCGTTGTCCTGAGAGAAGGCGACATTAGTGATCGAGGGGAGTGCAACACTCTTGTACACGCTCTGCCCGGTCTGGACGATGAGTTGGAGCGCCGTGACCGTTCCGGGGCGCGATGGCCAGGCGTCGTCACCAAGGTAGAAGTGGGAACTCGGGTTAATAACATGGATGTACTCAGTGTCTGTGCCGAGGATCAGGTTCGAGGCGTCGAGCATGTTGACGGTGACGGTCGTATCGGCGGCGGCGGCATCGGGGGAGGTGTTCTCTAGCACTGCTCCCCACGACACGTCGGTCTCGCCCGTCGCGTACGGGTCGGCGACGGCCGTGAAGCCATCCTGGTCAACAACGATTTTCGCCGGCTCGGGGACGGGCGCCGCAGCAACGACCTTGAAGCCGAGGAGCGTCCTGCCCGAGTCGGCGGAGAGCTTGAGCCGATAACTACCAACCTTGATCGACTTACCGGCGAAGACCTTCTTGACGGTCGTCGATTTGGAGCCCTTGAAGCTTCCGTTCTTCTTGACGCTCTTGACCGTCTGCCACTTGGAGCCCTTCTTGAAGCTGAGCAGGTAGGAAAACCGCGTGCTCTTTGCCGAGAACTTGTAGATGAGCTTGACGGAGCCTGCCTGCGAACTCTTGAAGCTCGTCTTCGTTAGGTGGGCGGAGATCCTCGCTGCGGAGGCTTTGCTAGAGGTAGCGCCAGCGAGACTGCAGGTACCAACAAGCGCCAGGGCGCAGATCGAGCCGACGAGGAAGCGCGAGAGGAATCCCACCCGCCTAGCCTACGCCTGTCCGCTTCGGCCATCTAGGCAGAGAGCACGGGAAGCCCTAGGCTCTCGCTCAGGCCGACCCGGAAGCACCCTCGCTAGCAGGTGCTCGTCCGTCTCGGTCAAGGCCGCGAAGAGGGCTCCGACGGGAGCCCTCTTTCGTTTCTTTGGGAGAAGGAGTAGACAAGAGGCAACGGTTTTCCCGCGGAGGAGGTATCGATGCGTCGTGTCGTTCTAATCGTCGCTGTCGCTCTGGCGCTCGTAGTAACGGCGGCAGCTTCAGCGAGCGTTCGTCTTGTCTCTAAAACATCGTCAGTCAAAGCGGGCGCGAAGGCGACACTGACTGTCAAGGTGAGCCCGTCTCAGCGTTGCTCGATCAGCGTCTACTACAAGACTGTCGTATCGAAGGCGAAAGGTCTGAACAAGAAAACGCCGAAAGGCGGGCGCGTTACTTGGACGTGGAATGTCGGAAGCAACACGACCTCAGGGCGGCACCGTATCGTCGTTTCGTGCGGCTCGGCCGGGAAGCTGAACACTTCGTTCGTCACGACGCGATAAATCGGGAGGGTTCGTGGTGAGACGTTGGTACGCGATGATCGCCGTTGCCCTGACGTTCGGGCTAGCGGTCGCGATTTCAAGCGCTAGTTCGGCACCGCCAGGCGCGACCGCCCGCTGTTACGACGGCACCTACAGCTACTCGCAGCACCGACAGGGAACTTGTTCTCACCACGGCGGCGTCGCCGTTTGGCTGAACGGAGGCTCGACCGCGACCAAGAAGAGTTCCGGCGCAAGCGCCGGGACAGTCGATGTCGGCAAGACGGTGCTGCTCAAGAAGCGGTCAAAGACCTCGGGTTGCAAACTCGGGCCGAACCCTGACCGGCGCTGCTCGCCCGGCGCCTACTACTCAAAGCTCACGAAGGCCGTTATCTGCTCTTCGAGCTTCCACACGGGCTCGATCCGGAACGTCCCGCAGTCTGAGAAATACGCCGTCGAAACGGAGTACGGGATGGCAGAGAAGCTCTACGGCCGCACGCTAGAGATCGACCACATCATCTCGCTCGAGCTCGGTGGCTCTAACGACATCGCGAACCTGTACCCGGAGAGAGCGAGCCCCGCTCCCGGCTACCACGTGAAAGACAAGCTAGAGAACAAGCTCCACAGCCTCGTTTGCTCAGGGCAGATGACCCTCAGTAGCGCCCGCGTCGGGATCGCTTCGAACTGGCAGAAGCTCTACCGCACGGTGTACGGGACGGCTCCCGCTTAGTGGTCGTTTGTTACAACGGCGTACGGGTATTTTTCGCGGATCGCAGCTCCGGCGAGCGTGTGCAGCAGAGTCGATTCCATATCGAGACGCATACGATCGTAGGCCTCGTCAGGGTCGATGGTGGTTTTTCCGCGCCGACGTAGAACATGGGCGATTGCGTGCCGCGAGTCATCCCGCAGAGCCTTGGCCAGGTTTTTCGGGAATAGGTAGTGATCATTCCAAGCAGCGGCAAACCGTGGCGCGGCCGCATTGAGGAAGCTGTCGCGAGCCGGAGAGTCCGATTCGGCGTCGAAGACGACGTCTAGGGAGTTCCAAAAAGCGAGGAACCGGTAGAACGGACTATCCGCGTTGAGCCCTTCTCGGAAGTAGGCAATTGCTAACCGGACGTTCTTCTCGGGGCGGAGAGAGATCTCCGAGTACGGTTCGCTAATCGTCCAGACCGCGTGAGTCCGTCGTTCCCGCCATATCGCCGGGTGATACGGATCTGTCTCCCCAGAGCCCCCGTAGCTCACGGCCTCAGCCGGCTGGTCGTGGTGAAACGCTAGCGCTGAGAGAAATCGTTGAAGATCGGTTGCGACGGCGCTCTCGTCACTCTCATCCTCTAGAACGGTAGTGACGGACGGCCCATCCTCCTCGTGACCGAAGATCGGATCATCTCGCGGTTCGAAGACATGCCAGACGAAGAGACGCCCCTCGAACTTGATCCCCACAGTCTCAGGGGGTTGTTTGAGACATTCGGTAGATAGCCGCCCCACACTGCGCCGAAAGGCGATTGGGGATCGAACGGCCGCTTCGAACCGCGCCATCTATCTGCGCTCAATCGCCGGACTCTCGAACCGCCTCGTCACGATTGACGATGAGCCTGCGTGGCAGCGATTTGTCGGACAAACACGGCCGTAGCGCCTTCAGAGCTACGCGCGCCGACCCCGGACGACCTCCGGCAGCAAATTCAACGGTCGTCTCCGTTCGTTGAGTTCCGCGAGTGAGGATGAATGCTCTTGCGTATGCGCGGTCGCTTCCTGGCACAGGCGCGCAGTCCCACGCCTTTTCGATCTTCCACGGTTCCATGTCGTAAGCGTACGGCTCCGCCTGGACGGGAGTGTGCGGAACGGCTCCCATTGGCTAGGTACTCGCGCCTGTCGCGAGGGTGTCGTAGACGAATTGAGCGCCCCGGTTCAGGGGTGCTGGAAGCGGCGGTTGCAGCGCTCCGGGCCGGGCTATAGAAGAAAGCCGCCTGACTCTCGCGCGATGGGGGGCTGGCATTTGATCCAGACTCCTCGATAGATAGGACCGTTGGCCCTGCGCCAGTCTGCGGGGGTACCCACCCCTCCCGGTCTCGGGTTCGGGATCTCGCATCAAGGCAACGAGAGCCTCATAAACCCTCCGGTTAGGCACTCCTCGTGCCTGCCGATCAAGGGATGTAACTCACCTACATCCCGTGCCAACAGCAACCCAGCAGGTTACGTACTACCTGCATATCAGCATGTTTTAGGAAGGGGAGGGGATTCATAGTCCCCATCCCATAACGCCCGCGCACACGATCGCTTTACTTTCTGAAGCCGCTAGAGCACCACTTGAAGCCGCCGCGGCGTCGGGTCGGTAGCAGTCAAAGGCGCTGTGTGGGGGCCGGCTCAGCTGGTTGCCGTTACCCGGTCGAGCAGTGCGGCGAGCGCGGCGTGAGCGGCGGCCGGCTGCTCTTGCGGGAGCATGTGGCCGGCGCGATCGACGAGAGTCAGGACAGCGCCGGGGATCGCGTCAGCGGTCTCGGCGGCGTTGTCGGGGGTGATGAGCCGGTCTCCCGTGCCGTGGATGACGGCGGTGGGGCAGGTGATCGCGACCAGCCCGGGGCGTGAGTCTGGTCGCGCCATCACGGCGTCGAGCTGGGACACGAACGCCTCCGCGCCGACCTCTTGGGCCATCAGCCGCCACCCCGCCCGCAGTTGTTCGTCTGCCGCGTTGGCCGGGTCGGGAAGGACCGGGAAGACAGCCTCAACCAGCTCGTCGAACCGGCCGTCGAGCACGGCCTGCCGTTGGCGTTGCCGGTTCTCGAGTTGTTCGGCTGAGTCGGGTCGCGCGGAGGTGCTGATCAATGCCAGCCCACTGACCCGTTCGGGCGCCTGGCGCATGACCTCGTGGGCGACGTAACCGCCCATGCTCAGCCCGACGAGCACGAACCGTTCCGGCGCGTCGTAGAGTAGCCGGGCTGCCATGCCGTGGATCGTGTCGTCACGGCGACTGTCGGCCACCGTCACCGCGCCGTACGCCCAGGCGGTGGGCAGCACGGGGTCGTAGAGCCGCGCCGAGCAGAGCAGTCCGGGAATGAAGACGGTGTGCAGTCCGGGGGTCGCCATGATCCCCAACACTAGCGGGACATTCCTGGCTACGTCAGCCTTCGGAGAGAAACGTGCAGGTCACGAACTGATGCCTCATCGCGCAACGGCGATTCTGAGGTAACACCTAACACGCAGTTTTCTATCGGCGCAGATTTAGCGCAATAACTTGCGGCGATTTCTCTCGATTCTCGGCGTAGTGTCGGTGGCGTACTTAGAGGCACACCGCCAATCGAAAGGGAAACGATGCGGACTTCTGCCAAAGCAATCCTCTCCATAGATCGCCTAGATTCAATAGACGACCGCCTCGCTTCGGTCGTAAGTGACCTTGATGAGATCGCTTCCGTGTTGGAGAGCAGCCGGACAGACGAAAGCGAGCAGCTCATTAACGAACTCGCGGCCGACCGAGACGCGATCTCCCGGCTTGTCACGTTCGTGTGCGACGTAGAGACAATGGCCGCGTCCGTGCTGGCGTATTGCGCCCAGATCAAGTCCGTCTCGCTAGGGATCTACTCAGAGCTTCGAGACGCTGCCTAGGTCGGGCGCCTGCTCCCGGCATGGCGGCGAGAGTGAGCCGGACTGTCCTGAAGAGGCATCTAGCCCGGCAGTGTCGGGGTGCGTACGCTAGACGGTAAGCGAGCCACTACGGCTGTTTGCGCCGAGATCGCACTCGCATATTTAACGACAGAGCACTCAAAGTGATCGCAATAGAAGATGAACTTAGCCGTGACAACGACACGGATGGTGGAGCCGACATCTGCGAGAACGAGAGTGTAAGAGTTCGATGTTGCGCCCGGGATTTCCGAGCAGCTCACACCGAAGCTGTCACAGCGGCTCCACTGGTAGGCATACGAGAGAGGTGTGTAATACCAGGAGCCGGTCGAAGAAGCGAGCGTCTGACCCTGAGTGGTGCTGCCCGAGATGATCGGAACGGTGTTCGGAATCGGCGGCACAATGGAGACGACCGCCGTATGGATCGAGGTGGCGATCGCCGAGCCATAGGAGTTCCGGGCCGTGACGACGAAGCGGATGGTGGAGCCAACGTCGGCAGCCTTGAGGATGTAGTGCCTTGAGATTGCAAGCGAGATGTCAGAGCAGGCCGCACCGGAGTGGTTACAGCGGCGCCAGTCGATAATGTGCGAAGTTGGCGAGTTGCTCCAAACGCCGATTATGGCAGTGAGCTCCTGGCCCTCCGCAGTCGCGCCCAAGATGATCGGACGAGAGGTGTTAGTGGGCTTGTTGCCCACTTTGAAGCTGAGGAGCTTTCTCCCTCCGTCGGCGGAGAGCTCGAGCCGATAGCGACCGACCTTGACCGGCTTCCCCGCGAAGACCTTCCTGACGGTCATCGATTTGGAGCCCTTGAAGGTTCCTTTCTTCTTGACGCTCTTGACCGTCCGCCAC
>Ga0182010_10001294_pt1 | contig 13369 bp, 9 predicted proteins | sample 611E1MmetaG_FD_120488 | JGI IMG/M metagenome (GOLD analysis project Ga0182010, IMG submission 120488) | Permafrost microbial communities from Stordalen Mire, Sweden - 611E1M metaG | ecosystem: Environmental > Terrestrial > Soil > Wetlands > Permafrost | place: Sweden: Stordalen | collected...
GCTCTTCGGCGATGTCACTCCCGGACCCACCAAACCTTAGGCATTCGCGCCCCTCGACGGCGGTCTGGATCATCGCGCCCGAAAGGCCCAGAAATTGCCCCCTTGACACAAAGAGGATTCGTTGGGGGATAGGCCATGAGGGCGAGCACGATGTCGCCTTTGCAATATCGCCTCGATGAACCCCGTCAGTGCTCAGCCTGCAAAGCTGAGGACTGAATCAAAGGCATTCTCAGCCGCGGAGCTGAGTACGTCGTGCGCTTAAGCGGCGCTTCGGAAATGAGCGGGGTGCGGCACGTCGGCCAACAGCGTGCTCGCGAGAGTTGCATGCGCCCTGAACGGCACTTTGAGGGCAGGGCACCTAGTCGATGCTGAACCAGGCGCGTACCTTGGACTCATGGTCCACATAGGCGTCGCCAGAGAGGTCGACGACCACCCGGTCGATCGATCCTCCGGTGAAAGGGAACGGTGCCTCGTACTCCGGAGTGACCGCTGACGCACTGTCACGGCCCACACAAATGCCGTCGCCAGTCAGGCAGAAATAGCCTGGCTGGGTGATGATCTGCCCTTGTCCGATCTGCACATTGTCTGCGTACAGCGTGAGAGTCCCCTCCGTGCCCGGCATGTCCGGGTTGGTACTCGGGCCCGCCGAAGTGAACTCGGCGGCCAGGACCTGGCTGCCTGGGGTGAGGGCTTGTTCGGCGATTACGTCCTGGAGGACGGTCCCGATCCAGTTGAAGGTGTAGCGCAGGCGTCCGTCCTTGATGTAGAGGGAATGGCCCCCTGGGACGCCTCCGGCAGCCCAGAGAACTCCTTCGGCGTCGGCTGTGTCCAACTTCACGCCAGCGGCGATCGTGTACGAGCGACCGGGTATGGCCGGCCCGGCCGACTCGGGAACGTCGGCACAGTTGGGGTAGAAGGTGTACTGGTCCCGTGCCGGGCCACCCCTTGGTCGTTCGGCGAGGACCTGTTCCAGGGCGCTCCGGTCGTCCAGCGGCAAGCCGTTGTAGATGCCTGCGTAGTAGAACCACAAGCTCTTCAGCTCTTCGAGCAGGTCCGGATGTTCAGCGGCCACGTTGGTCGACTGCGAACGGTCGGTCTCTAGGTGGAACAGCTCCCACTCGTCCTTGGCGAAGCGGCCCCAGCTCGACAACGGCGGGTGCACCGTCGAGGCCAGCCAGCCCTCGTGGTAGATCGAGCGCTGGCCCAGCATCGTATAGAACTGCGTGCTCTTGCCTGGAACACCCGCATCGGTGAGAGCGGCGGCAAAGGTCTCCCCTTCGATGGGGCTCTGCAGGTAGCCGTTGATCATCTCGGGTGGGTCGATGCCGAGAAGGTCGTAGATCGTCGGGACCAGGTCGACGGCGTGGACGTACTGCTGGCGGGGTTCCGTCGACGCCGGGATCCGATCTGGCCAAGAGATGATGCACATGTCGGCCACGCCGCCCTCTTCGCCCGCCCAACGCTTCCAGTACGGGAACGGGGTGTCGAAGGCCCAGGCCCACCCGGTGTTGTAGTGGTTGTTCGACGCCGGAGTCCCGAGTTCGTGGAGGTGCGGCAAAGTCGTCTCGGTCGTGTCCGGCACACCGTTGAAGAACCGCCACTCATTGAAACTTCCGTTCGGGCCGCCCTCGCCACTGCCGCCGTTGTCCGACACCGCGACAATCAGTGTGTTGTCGATCTGGCCTGAGTCCTCCAGATAATCGAGGACCTTCCCAAGCCGGTCGTCGTTGTAGGAGATGTAGCCGGCGAACACCTCGGCCATCCTCGTGAAGAGGCGCTTCTCGTCAGGATTCAGTGTGTCCCAGGGTCGCACGGTGTCGAGCAGCGGCCAGGCCTGGCCGTCAGGGCCGGTGCGCTCCGGTTCGCCGTGCGGGTTGATGACAGACAGCTCGGTGCCCTCGGGCAACAGTCCCAGGTCGATCTGGCGCTGGAGGATGCCGGCCCGAATGGCCTCGTAGCCTTCATCGAAGACACCCCTGTACCGGTCCGCCCATTCCAGGGGGACCAGGTGGGGTGCGTGCCCCGCCTGAGGGGCGAGATACATGAAGAAGGGCTTGTCCGGATCAATGACCTTGGCGTCGCGGATGAACTCCACGGCCTTGTCGGCCATGTCGTCGGCCAGGTGGTAGCCGTCCTCAGGCCGACCCGGCGGCTCGACTGGGTGGTTGTCATGGACGAGGTCTGGATAGTAGGAGTTCGTCTCGCCGCCGAGCCAGCCGTAAAAACGCTCGAATCCCCGTCCCAGCGGCCACCGGCCCTTGTAGGCGGCCAGGTTGCACTCCTCGCCGGGGGTGAGGTGCCACTTTCCGATGCAGTAGGTGTTGTAGCCGCGCTCGGCCAGCACCTCAGAGATGAAGCCGTTCTCGAACGGGATGCGGGTGGAGATCCCCGGAAACCCTGATGCGAACTCGGCGATGGTGGCCATGCCGTTCGATGTGGCGTTGCGACCCGTGAGCAGCGACGCCCGGGTGGGCGAGCACAGGGCGGTCGTGTGAAAGTTGGCGAACTTCACGCCGCGCTCGGCGATCCGGGTCATATTCGGGCAGGAGACCGGACCACCGAAGGAGTCCATGGTGGAGTAGCCCAGGTCGTCCCAGGCGATCACCAGGACGTTGGGCGCTCCGTCCGACGCCTTAGGTGCGAGGTAGGGCCCCCAGTCCGGCTCAGAGTCCCTGATATCGGTGCTGATCTTGCCATTGAAATGCTTCGCCACAGTGAGACCCTGCTTTCTTGCGCCGACCTCTAGATTCTGAGTCGTTCGTCCTCGGCTGATCCAGATTCGCACAATAGACCGAACTGGTCGAAAGTCCGACCTCGTATGGTCGGTCGTCATGCCATCTGCGTCACGACACAATGGATGGCCCTGCGTCGATACATCACGTGAGCGGGACTTATGGCCCTACTGAGACAATCGGCCTCGCTCCAGCCTTGTCAGAGGCAAGCAGGTCATACCGGTTGTGCGAGGCCGGACAGTCTGGCCCATGGGCACCCTTGTCGATACCCCTTACCGAAGGAGTGAACATGGCTGAGGAATACGTCGAGATCGGTTACGTCGTTGAGGGAGTCGAAGTGGCCGGTCGAGGATCGTCTGATCCCGTGGAACCGGTGCGTCGGTTCGGGCGCTCGTGGGGCTTGGTGCTCTTCTTCGGGATCGTCACGTTGGCCGTAGGCATTGTGATCACTTTCCGGCCCGGCAAATCGGTGCATGTAATGGCAATCCTCTTCGGGATCTGGCTGCTGGTATGCGGAGTGATTCGGATCGTCATGGCCATAGCCGAACGGGGTGATAGTGGCGGCATGCGATTGGGCATGGCATTTGCCGGACTCTTGGCGGCGCTGGTCGGCTTGTTAGTGCTGCACCATTCCTTTGAGACCGTGGCCATTCTCGGCTTCATCATCGGTATCTTCTGGGTGGTTGGAGGTCTGTCCGAACTCTTCGCCGGTTTCAGCCGAGAGGCCACGGGTCGGCGAGCAGGAATCATCGTTCTCGGCCTGGTGGGGACGGTCGTTGGGATTCTGTGCCTGGTCTATCCAGGGCTGTCCCTATCGATCCTGGCCGTCATCCTCGGCGTGGGGCTGATCGTCTACGGCATTGTCGAGATCGCATTGGCCTTCCAGATCCGCCGCCTAGCCGGAGGCTGATCACCCAAACTTTGGCCGGTGATAGGTGTCATCTATCGCCGGCTCGGTGGGACACTGCTTCAGCCCGCTCAGTGCCGGGTGCTTGCTCTCGCGAGCGCCAGGGATGCCTACACCCCGCTCATTTCCGAAGCGCCGCTAAAGCCTGGATCGACCGAACGACCACCTGGAGGGGCGGCGGATCGTGTGATCTGCTCAGCTGAGGAACTGCCGCATGGGAATCTGAGTTGCAGCGGTTGTTGAGCACCGAGCGGCTGGACGCAGGGTCGACAGCGGAAGCGATGGAACCAAATCCGAACCGCATTCGTTGACCGCCCCACTCCCAGTTCTTGGGCAGTCGACGTTGGGCCATGTCCGTGCTATCCTTACTTTCCATTGATGTTAAGGAGCACGACGATGGATGCAGCAGCAAAGGTGACGTCGAAGGGGCAGGTGACGGTGCCCAAGGCGGTGCGAGAGGCCCTCGGCATCAAGGAGGGTGACGAGATCGTCTTCCGGGTCGAGGGCAATCGAGCCGTCGTCGCGCGCACTCCTGACTTCTTGGATCTGGCGGGGTCGATTCGAGTGCCGGCAGCAAAGCGGAACGTGGCCTGGGACGAGGTGCTTCGACGTACACGTTCTGAGCGAGCCGCACCCTGAAGGTGAGCGCCTTCGTCGACACGAACATTCTCGTTCGGCACCTGACGGGCGAGCCGCCGGACATGGCACAGCGGGCCACTCGCTATCTCGCTACGGAACGTGGCCTTCTTCTGGCGGATCTCGTCGTCGCCGAGGCGGTCTACGTCTTGGAATCCTTCTACGAGGCGCCTCGTGGCCAGGTGGCCGAGGCGATCCGCTCGTTGATCGCGTTCGACTCCATCGTGTGTGTCGATCCCGCACTACTACTCCGCGCCGCCGAGGTCTACGAGACCGATCGACTCGACTTCGCTGAGGCCTATCTCGTTGCGAGTGCCGAGTCCACCGAGGTCTGCCGCGTGGCGTCATTCGACAAGGCCATTGATCGAATCGACACCGTGGAACGAGTTGAGCCGCCTCGGACCTGACTTGCGGAATAGACGCCGGCGGCGAAGGCGGCGGCCGCTGTCGATCTATGCGCACGTCCCGTCTGGCATGACAGGGAACAGTCTCCGGGGATCCCAGGCCAATGCATCCCCAATCAGGATGTTGCATCTGCACAACGAAAGGAGGCAACGGGACTCCAACCCCGATCGAGGCGGGATGTCCTCAGCTCAGCCAGCTGAGGACACGGCTCCGGTGCTTAGCCACTTGAAGCGTGGTCCAGTGGCACCTTCGTCACTGGACCACGCAGGTCTAGACAGGTCAATTCCAGTTTGGCGGAGGGAGTCTTGCGGGTGGGGAGGACTCGAACCTCGACGGCGAGGCGCTGCGGGCGGATTGCGGGGACGTTCGGCCCTGTCCGATCCGGCGGACGAGCGCGAAGCTGGAGATGGGTCAATCGAGAGGAGGCGCCGATGACTGCGCTCGTGGTGTGTGTTTCCATTTCTGAGGGCAATACGAGACAGGTGGCCGAAGCCATCGGCGAAGTCTTGGGCGCGGCAGTCGTGGAACCCGAAGAGATAGCTCCCAATGACGTGGCCGGCTATGACCTCGTGGGGATCGGTTCGGGTATCTACGGAATGATGTTCCACGCCCGGCTGTGGCGATTCGCCCGCTCCTTGCCGAAGGTGCAGGGCACACCAGCCTTTCTGTTTGCCACCAGCGGGGGTCCCGAACCCCTTTGGCGGCCCGCTGTCCTGGTACTGAGTCGCCTGCTCCGTTCGAAGGGCTACCGCGTCGTCGGCACGTTCTCCTGCCGGGGCTTCGACAACTTGGGGCCCTTGCAACTTGTCGGCGGACTCAACAAGGGCAGGCCGAACCATACAGACCTCGTCGCGGCGAGAGCGTTTGCGTCGCGGCTCGCCAGGGACATGAAGAGCGTGTCTGGCTCCCACGCAGGACCAGCATCCAAGAGCAGAGGTGCGGCTGGGCGGCAGTCACCATCGAGCAAGCGCGCTGCATCCTGAATTTCGCTGAGGCAACTGGAGGCCACCCCTTGATGCGCGCCGTAGAGGTGGTTCGCTCCTTGTGTGGCCCATGAGACGGGGATGGTGGAGCCATTCATGCGCGCTGAGGTCGACTCCGCGCCTGCATCCGTGGGCAGCAGGCGGGTCGTTTCGGTTCGCCGCCAACAGGCCATCATCCGCCGAGTACGTCCTCAGCTTGGGAGGCTGGGCACAGGCTCGGCACCGATCAGCGTCCGAAGCCTCGGAATCGAGTCTGCTCAGAAATCGGTTGACACCGCCAGGACTGGTCAGGCTGCCGTGCCGGCGCCCACGGCGGGGCGAGCGCTCACATGATCTCGACGATCAACGTCTCGGCTTCCGCCTCGAAGAGCTCGTCGACGACCGGCGGGGCTCCTGGTGGTGCACTGGGCCGCCTGAGGATGAGGGCTCCGAGGACCATAGCCACCAGAACACTGACCACGGCGACGATGAAGGCCAGACGGTACCCACCGTCCAGGGCATCGACGGCCGAACGTCCCGAGGCGAGCAGCGAGGCCGTGTGGCCGGCAGACACGGCCCCGAGGATCGCGACCGAGAGCGCTCCGGACACCTGCTGGGACACGTTGACGATGCCCGAACCGATACCCGCATCCCTGGCGGGGACCCCGGCCAGGGCAATGGTCAGCAGGGGCGTGAACGCCGTTGCCGCCCCGAAGCCGATCAGCAGCACCGCCGCGAAGACCTGGGGGAAGTAGGCCGTGTCGGGACCGGACCAGACGAACAGTGCGAGCCCGACGGCCACCGCCGGCAGGCCTATGAGCGCCGTGGCCTTGGGCCCGAGTCTGCCCATGATGCGGACGGTGACCCCGGCGGACATCACTGCCACCATGAGCGTCTGGGGTAGGAACGCCAGGCCTGTGACGATGGGGTCGTAGCCCAGCACATGCTGGAAATAGAGCACACCGATGAAGAACGTGCTGTACATACCCACGACCAACAGTCCTCGGACCAGACTCGAGGTCAGCAGACCCGGGGATCTCATGACGTGCAGGGGAATCATCGGATGGGTCAGCCGACTTTCGAGAAGGACGAATCCGGCGAGCACGACGACCGCTCCCGCGCCGAAAGCCAGGGTGTGGGGCGAGCTCCAGCCGTACTGGCTCGAGCTGACGATGACATAGACCGCGAGCATCAGGCCGCCGGTGCTCAGCACGGCGCCGCCGACATCCAGTCCCGCCCGAACCCCGAGTCCGGCATTTTCGTCGATCAGCGCGGCTCCTACAACGAACGTGGCGATGCCGATGGGAATGTTGATGAAGAAGATCCAGTGCCAGCTCAGCGCCTGGGTCACGTACCCCCCGACCAGGAGGCCCAGCGACCCGCCGCCCACCGCCACGATGATGTACGAGCTCATCGCCTTGGCCCGTTCCGCGGGGACGGGGAAGTCGGCGACGATGATCGCCAGGATGACCGACGACGACAGCGCAGCCCCCAGACCTTGGGCGAACCTGGCCCCGATGAGGAGGGCCTGTGTGTCGGCGGCGCCACAGGCAGCGGAGGCCAGCGTGAACAGCGCCACACCGACCAGGAAGACCTTCTTCCGGCCGATGAGGTCGCCGAGTCGACCGGCCAGCAGGAGGGCCCCGGCAAAGGTGATCAGGTAGGCGTCGATCACCCAGGCGAGCGACGCCTGGGTGAAGTGCAGATCGTGCTGGATGGTGGGCAACGCCACGTTCACGATCGTCTGGTCAAGCGTGTTCATCAACATCGCGAAGCAGACGACGATCAGGGCGACCCAACGGCGACGCTCATGGACGAAACCGCGGATGGACGACGGCATGGGAGCTTCCTCGGTCTCTGGGGGTGCAGGTTCCCTTATGATTGATAGTCACTGATCTAGTGAGTGTCAAGCTGCGGTGGTAATCATCTCTTCAGGAGGGATTCGGCTATGATTCGGCCTATGTCGAAGAGCACAACACCTGGGGTGACGGTTCTGGTGACCCAGCTGTCGAGGCTCATCTACCGACGCACGTCAGAAGAGCTGCTGGGTATGCGCGTGAAGGAGTTCGCCACACTCGCCATGCTGCGCGACCACAGCCCGATCCCCCAGCAGGAGCTCAGCGAGATGCTATGCATCGATGCCAACAATCTCGTGCTGCTGCTGAACGACCTCGAGTCAAAGGAGTTCGCCTTCCGCCGTCGTGATCCGGTCGACCGTCGCCGGCACCTGGTCGAGATCACGGATGAAGGATTGCGGGCGTTCGACAATGCCGAAAAGGGGATCGAGAGCGTCGAGGACGAGGTCCTGGCGCTGCTCACCCGTCACGAGCGAGTCGAGCTCCAGGAACTGCTGGCCAAGGCGCTCGGCTGAGCTCCATCTGTCGCATGATCGACAGGCTCACCTGTCGAAGGTGAGATCTGGATTCATGACGATGTCCCCAGCCTTGGCAGCTGAGGACCTTCCAAGGCACCGGCACCGGGTCTCGTTCAACGTGCGGACGACCAGGCCCTGTCCTTATGGGGACGCGCTCCCTAACCTGGGCCCATGGCCTTCGTCCCCGTTCGTCCTGGCTGGGCGAGCCGCTTGGGTCAGAAGGTGCTGGTGGTCGTGGCCGTGGCCCTCGCGTCCTGCAGCTCGGGCGGGTCAACGGCGGGCATCGGGAAGCCGACCACACAGACGCGGGAGCATACGAGCACGACGGCCCCAGGGCGGTCGACGACAACAGTGCCGTCGCGCACCGGAAGCCGGGAGGCAGGTGCCCTCGGAACGCCGTTGCCCTTGCCCAAGGCACTGCCGCCATTCAACGCGCTCGCCGCCCCTGGTGAGGGCGGCTGGCATCCTGCCGGACGTCTCGTCGGTGGAGTCCCAGCGGTCTACGAGACCACGTTGGTTCCGCCAGGAAGCTCACAGCCGGCCGGGATCGCCTGGATGGACACCCATCTGCTGTCCGCGCTGCTCTACTCCGGCTCGAAGAGTCCGGGCGGTGGGCCTTACCTCTACACGGCGCCGATCGAGCCGGCGCAGGCGGCATCGCTGGTGGCAGCATTCAACGGCGGCTTCCTCATGGACACCGCCGGTGGCGGCTACTTCACCGAGGGACGGGTCGTCGTCCCGCTGGTCACCGGGGCGGCGTCGCTGGTCATCTATGCGAACGGGACCGTCAGCGTCGGTGTGTGGGGCAGCGACGTGTCGATGACCTCGGATGTCGTAAGCGTCCGCCAGAATCTGATGCCGCTCGTCGAAGGGGGCCAGCCGACGGCGCAGGCGGCCGGCCCCGACTGGCAGTCATGGGGAAACACCTGCGGTGCGACTTCGTGCGCGCACTCGGTCCCCAGTGTCGAGCAGCAATGGCGGTCCGGGGTCGGCGTCACCGCCGACGGCGCGCTTGTGTACGCGACAGGGCCATTGCTCGCACCCCTCCAGCTCGCCCAGCTCCTCGTACACGCCGGTGTCGTGCGCGGCATGGAGCTCGACATCAACCCGTCCTGGACCTTCCTAGTCACCTACGACCCGATCGACCCGGGCGGGGTTGCCGCTCCAGGCAACGGCACCCGACTGCTCGCCGACACCATGCAAGGGCCGGCGACGTTCTTCGACCCGGCCTGGGCGCGGGACTTCGTCACCATGTCCGCGCGAACGACGCCCGCTGGCTGAATAGCGACGTATTCGCGATCCGACCCAGGTCCGACGAGATGATGGCAGCGGTGGCCTGGGCGGCGACATCCACCTGGACTTCTGACTGAGGTCGCTTCCAGCGGAGAGGTCGTCTGATCACATCAGGTACCGAATTGAGCCAAGCGTGACGGTCGCGCACGGATCCTTCATCGATACCTGACGGACGGAAGGTGGGGAAATCGGCACTCAGCTTCGCTGGCTGAGAACTCCTCAATCAATCATGCCCTCAGCCATGGAGGCTGAGGTCCGGCGAGCTCCTGCGTTCGGCAAGTGGGTTGTCAGCTTCGAGCGTGCTCGACGAAGGCGCACAGGGCGGAGAGGAGCCGCATCTCATCTACGGACCGGGCCCGACTGTTCAGGAGTCGCTCGGTGCAGACCAGATACGCCAGGCACCGGGCCCGGCTGACGGCCACGTTGAGCCGGTTGCGCGAGAAGAGGAATTCGGGACCACGGGGCATGTCCTCGGTGCTCGAGGTCGTCATGGTGAAGAAGACCACCGGCGCTTCCCGGCCCTGGAACTTGTCGACCGTCCCCACGCGGACGCCCCGTGTAAGGGCATCGGCCTTGAGAGTCTCGCTGATCAGCCTCACCTGGTCGTTATAGGGAGCGACCACCATGATGTCGTCGACGGTGATGGGGGCTGTGATGCCGTCCTTGTCGGTCCAGGTGGTGCCCAGCAGATCGCAGATGACCGATCTGACGATCTCCGCTTCTTCCTCGGACTCCGTCGAGCGGTCGGCATGATCTGCCTCCAGCCATCGGAGCCCGGTACCGAATCCTGTGGCTTGAATCGCACAGCTCGGGTGGCTGTGGAGGCGACTCTCGTAGATCTCGTCCGAGATGAACCGGCAGATGTCGGGGTGCATCCGCCAGGTCTCCGTCAAGAACACCCCTCGGTCGGGCTGAAGGGTCCTGTCCTCACCCATCACGTGCTCGAGCACGCTCAGGCCGCCCCCAACCGGGTGGGAGGCCTGTGACACCTGCGGGAGCTGGAGCGGATCACCCAGCAGGATCAGATTCCTCGCCGACCGGGACGCGGCCAATGCGTCGGCCAGGGCCAGCTGTCCGGCCTCGTCGACGATGAGGACGTCCACCGGTGCGTCCTTCATGTCTTTGCCGGCGAAGAGCCACGTCGTCCCCGCCACCAGGTTGAACTCACCCCGGGCGCACGGTGCGTTTCCGGTGGCATACGTCACCCCGGGAATGCCACCGTCAGACGGCTTCCGGTCCCTCCTGACGCATTGAAGGCGGGCGGCATCGCCATGGTCGGCGAACACATCCACGATCTCCGCCAGCAGATTGTCGATCGCACTGTGACTCATCGCCGTGATGCCCACACGCTTGTCCGAGGAGATCAGGGCGTGGACGATGTGAGCCCCGCGATACGTCTTGCCGGTTCCGGGAGGCCCCTGGATGGCCACATAGCTCTGGTCGAGGTGAACGGCCCACTGGGTGATCGACTCCACATCGTCGGTGAAGACACCGCCGTCGGGGCCCGCCCCTTCCTCGAATCGCGGCAGCTCACGACGAAGTAGCGCCATCGAGACCTCGTTCGGGCCGCCATTGGCTCCTGGGTCCAGCACCTTGGCCGCAAGATCGGAAAGCGCTTCGGGCTTCGGTCGCGGGCTGACCCAGTCGTCGAACGCCACGGCGGTGGGGATGACGCCGAGTTCCTCGCAGCGCTCGCTCCAGGTGAGCATGACTTCGTGTCGGTCCCGGTCCAGATGTGAGACCGATGCATACCCGGTCATTCCGTCCGGAGTCCCGAAGAGGATCGAGGCCGATCCGCCACCATCGAACTTCGAACTCAGTTCCTGCTCGGGGAAGCTGAACTTCGCCCCGTCCCTTTCCAGTCGCTTCCCGCTCTTGCCGGTGCGGGCGACCATCCCCTGGAACGCGAGCCCGGCGATGACCTCCGGATCCTCCATCAGGAGCGAGGTGTCCCAAGCGGACTTGGCCAGCTTCGGCGCCTTCTGGGCACGCCGCTCCCGCAGCCAGTAGCCCAGCAGATCGCCGAGGAGGTGTTCCTCCGACTCCGGTCCGAACGCATTCAGTGCCTCGACCTGTGCGTCGAGCTCCGGGAAGTCCTCCCCGGGCTCGAACACCGACGTCCGCCAGGGGAGGTCGTCCGGCCGCAGTCCGACCAGCCAGTCCCTGAGGGCCAACGTCGACCGGACGTCGTCCTCGTTGTAGGAGGCGATGCGGTCGAGTCGATCGTCGTCGCCGTCGACCATGTACTGCTCGTACTCGACGACTGCCCCGGCACCCTGGTCGATCTCGTGTCCCCGCTGGTAGCCCGTCACCCGCTCGAGGTGCTTGAGCCCGTAGGACTCGATACCGATCTGCACCGAGTTCCGGACCGCCGGCATCAGGTCGACGAAGAGGCCGGTCTCGACCAGGCCCTCGAGTGCTGCCTCCCCCACCCCGTGGTCCGCCGTCAGGCGCTCCAGGGCCGAGCGCTCGGTGTGGTTGTAGTGGTAGACGTGCATCGAAGGGAAGCGCTTGCGTCTGTCGATCAAGAACTCGATGAGGTGCTCCGTGGCCGATGCTTCCTGCACCCGGTCATGGGACCAGAACGTCTCGTAAGCCCAAGCGCCGGAGGCATCCCGGACGATGAGCCCGAAGAGAAAGAACAGGCCGACGTCGGCCTGCCAGAACGGGTCTCCCTCGAAGTCGAGGAACACATCGCCTTCGTCGGGTTCGGGCACGAGGTCGAAGCCGCGCCCCCAAGTCGGATCCTCGGTCGGCGGAATGACCTCGAAGGGCGGCGGATGCTCCTCGTCCGATCGTGCCCTCACATGGAGACCGGCCTGCTCGACCAGGCGGTCCAGCCGTTCCACCCTCATGCCCTCGATCGGGCCCCGCTGCCCAGCCAACTGGTCCACGGTGTCCACTCCGGCCGCCTCCAGCGCCAGCCGGTCGCCGCCCCGGATGCCAGCGACGTAGATGAGCGAGTCACTCTCCCGCCACACGTCGGAGCACGTGGGCTGGAACTCGCAGAAGTCGCAGTGGGTACACGGCTCGGGAACGGTGTCCGGATCACCCATCTCCTCATCGAGCAGGGAGGTCAGCTGTGACCACAAACGGCGCCAGTAGGGCTGGAACTCCACAGCCACGAGTGACTCCGTCTCCCCGGATCCGAGCCACAGGTGGAGGTGCTCGGGCGGATGACCGGTGACCGCCTCGATGGCATCGGCGTAGAAGCAGAGTTGGAGCACGTGTCCGGGCTTCGCATCCGAACGGGCCAGCTTGGCGTCGACCGGCTCGTATCGACTGAAGCCCAGACCAGGCTTTTCGACCCTGACGAGGAAGTCGGCCACGCCCCGCACCCCGTCGTGGAGGAATGGCATCTGATAGATGACGTCGTGACCGGCGTCCATCGGATTGCCCACTCGCTCCACCCACGAGGCGAACGATTCGCCGTCACGCTTGGGTGGTACCTCGTGGACGTCGTGTCCCCGAACCCGGTATTCGGCCAGGCAGGCCGCTTCGTGCTGGATGCCCTTGTCGACCAGCAACTTCGCCATTGACCCGAACACCGAGCTCGGTGGCTGGATCGTGCCGGCCTCCACTCGGTGCTGCATCGTCAGGTAATGGGTACAGTCCAGCCATGCCGTGATCTTCGACGGAGTAAGCAGACGGTCGGCCATGGATGAGCCCCTGTCGATCGCGGGCCAGAACGGCTTCCGTCATGACGCCGGAGCATCCGTGCCTCTGTGACCCGAAGGCTAACTGCAGAGGAGAGCAGCAGAGGAATGCCACTTCTGCCACCGAATCACCGGGCTGCGCAGAGATTCACCAGCCCGATACAATGGACCTTCCTAATCCAGATCAGGGACGAGAGACCTAGCTCGTTGACTCCCTAGCCAACCGGCCCTCGGGCATCGGTGGTCCTGCTAGAGCGATTGGAGAGCAACATGAGCACTGACATCAGCTTTGCCATCCCCGTGGACGCTCCCAGAGATGTCCCGCCTGAACTCCTTCCGGCCCGCCACTTTGGGGGGCAGCTGAACGGGGCCGTGTACGGCCTGGGGCTCATCGAAGAGGTCCC
>Ga0182010_10001297_pt1 | contig 13353 bp, 15 predicted proteins | sample 611E1MmetaG_FD_120488 | JGI IMG/M metagenome (GOLD analysis project Ga0182010, IMG submission 120488) | Permafrost microbial communities from Stordalen Mire, Sweden - 611E1M metaG | ecosystem: Environmental > Terrestrial > Soil > Wetlands > Permafrost | place: Sweden: Stordalen | collected...
TACATCAATCCCATACTCCGGTACGGGCCGGAGCGGTTCTTTGACGATGCGGCGGACGCGGGGGTGGACGGGGTGATACTTCCGGAGTTGCCTCTGGAGGAGGCGGCGCGATTCAGGGAGCAGATCGTGCGGAGCGGGTTAGCCCAGATCCTCCTGGTCACGCCGACAACGCCGCCGGAGCGGATTGCTGCCATCGATGCGGCGTCGAGCGGGTTTCTCTACTGCGTGGCGACGACCGGTGTGACGGGTGTGGGAGGGAAAAGTGCGGCGCACGATTATGTTGCAAATGTTCGGGCGAAGGCGAGGAAGAATCCTCTTCTGGTAGGTTTCGGGATTTCGAGTCCCGATGATGCCCGTCGCGCGGCGTCGCAGTCGGATGGAGTGATCGTCGGTTCGGCCTTGATCAAGCGGTTCCTCGAAGGGGAGACTATGGAGGAGGTGGTCGCATGGGTCCGTTCGCTCAAGGATGCCATCGGCTGAGGGGCCGGTGGGGTTGCAAGCGCTGCCGTCCGGAGAATCGACGAGTGCCTCCCAAGCATTTTGAATCTCTTGACAACGTAGAATCCTCATGATATGACGGCAGTCCCATTTGACGTAAATGACGACGACCTCCGTGAGTCGTTCCTTCGCCGCGTGATGTTCGATGCTCTCACCGACCTGACTGAGGACACTCTATCGCTGTGGGGTACCATGACCCCTCAACAGATGATCGAGCACCTACGGTGGGCATTCCAATGCTCCACAGGGATCATCGAGCTGCCCTGTTATACTCCCGGGAACATGCTTGAGCGGGCAAAAAGGTTTCTTTACGACAACAGGCAGACGCCTCACCAATTCAAGAATCCTGCAATCGGCGAGAATATGCCTCCACTGCACTTTTCTACCTTGGCCGACGCAAAGGCGGGTTTGCAGAAAGAAATCATCCGCTTCTTCGATCATTTTCGCGAAGTGCCGGATGCGATCCATGTACATCCGATATTTGGACCACTCGAGGCACAAGAGTGGCAACGATCTCATTTCAAGCATTGCTATCACCACTTATGTCAGTTTGGGATCATCGACGAGCGCGGAACGACTTCCGTATGAGGAACACACAGACACCGCACGGTGCGAACGGCGCATAACAACCGTGGCCACGGTGGACGTAATACGCCAACACGCGCGGCTGGGAGAATCGAGGGTTTGGCGCTTAAGCGGCGTGACTGAGGTGCTTAGAGGCCTTGTACAGATCGCGTGCGACTTGCAGGTTCATCCAGAACTCGGATGATGTCTTGAGGACACGGGACAAGAGGACAGCAGTTTCGGCAGTCATATCGCGTTTGCCGTTGATAAGCGTGTTTATGCGCTGAATCGGCACGCCCATGCGGCGCGCAAGTTCGACCTGGCTCAAGCCAAGAGGAACCAGAAATTCATGCTTCAGGATTTCTCCAGGATGCATCGGTAGACGATTCTTGGGAATCATTGAGACCTCAACTATGGTAGTCGGTAATCAGCACGTCGTGTGCATTGCCATCGGTCCAACGGAACACGAGGCGGTACTGGTCATTTACCCTCATGCTGTAGTGTCCCGCCCACTTCCCTTTCAGACCTTCCAGCCGATTGCCGGGAGGCACACGGAGATCTCGCAGATCGTGGGCGGCATTCAGGAGATCTAGCTTCCGAACCGCGACAGGCCACATAGCTTTGGGAATGGCCCGGGCCACCTTGGAATTGACGCCGTTAAACAGGTCTTCTGTTGTTCGGTCACGGAAGCTGTGAATCATGGTGTAATATACCGTTTTAACAGTACTTATGCAAGCAGCCGTTGGCGCGTGCCGGCGTATAACAGCACAAACCACGACACTCGCTCTTTTGTGATGGATTGTGGTGCTCGTCCCATTCCGCCAACCGCATTGAATGGATCATTTTTGAGCGGCTGGCGGAACGGCGTGGTTTGTGCACACGTTATGCGCCATGCAGCCTACCCAGAAGTGAGGCGGCCGTCAGGGATTCCACGTTGTGTCTGTGCAAGCGCGGCAACTTGGAGGCAACAACATGCGGATGTCAACCAAGGCTCTGGTCCAGAAGGTCCTCCTGGTCTTGTTTTCAGCCTTCTTGATTTGGCAATCTATTGAGCTGGTGAGCAATATCGCTCGACGCACCAATTCCACAACTCTGGGAGAGGTTGCGACACAGTCAATTCTGCTGAACCTGTTCATCACTGGGATCTTCCTCGTTGGTTATGCCTTGCCGCTGAACAAACTGTTCCCGGACTCGTATTACAAATCTGTCGAGTCGCAATGGTTTGCAGTCATCTGCAATCTCCTGCAAATCAAGTTATTTCGCAAAGTCATGCGGCTTACGTTTTGGAACCCCCGAAATAGCAAGAAACACTTTTTTAGCGGCACGAGGAATGGACTGGCTCAATTTGAGAGCAACACGAGAATATCTGAGTCCTCGCACACATTGGCATTCATATGCTGCTTGGCTGTATCGTTCTACCTGGGCTTCGTCGGAAACGCCCGTCTTGCCATCATGGCAATGCTGGTAAATGTAATCGTCAATTTCTATCCAGCAGTGCTTCAGCGGTATCATCGCTTGAGACTGCAATCCATGATACATAAGCATACCGGACAACAAAACGAATCCAATGTCGGCCGCCTCACTCGTCGACCAGGATAGAGTCTCGTAACGGCTTCACGGCGCCAAATGGCAAACCTGCCTGCCGGGAGGCAGGCCTGCCTGCCGGGAGGCAGGCGCTTCCGCCGGAAGGTGAAACATAGCGGACAGGGCCGCCGCGGAATGGAGTCGATCGTAGGGGCGGCCCGCCTTAAAGGTGATGCATGGCGGGTAAACTCGGAACGGCGGTTTGCCTAAACGTTTTATGGCATTTGCGCCGCCCGTAACGAAATGGAAGAATCAGGTCACGCCAACATTCGGGCGAGGGTCTTTCGGGATGCGCCGAGAGCCAACAACGAACGGACAAGTAGGTCAAGCGATACGGTGGGATCTCCGGCCTCCATCTTTGCTACGCGGGATTGACTGGATTTGAGGAGTTGTGCCAACTGTTCTTGCGAGAGATTCTTCCCCCGACGAGTTTCTTGAAGACGTTTGCTCAATGCGATCTTTACTTCAACATAAGCAGTTTCTTCGGGCGAGAGATTGAGGAAATCGGAGGCGTTCCCAAGTTTCCATCCCTTTGCTTCGAGACGTTTTCGTTTTGCAGTGTTCATGCGTGCACCTTTTATGTTGATTCGTAAAGTCGAATGCGTCGTTTGCAGTTGTCAATAACCCCATCGGGTGTCTTTTGAGTCTTCTTCTCAAACACATCGAGAATAATGACGGCATCGTCTTCAATGCGGTACACAATACGCCACGTTTTGTTCTCGTCATTGATTCGGATCTCATGGCATCGAGAGCCGATCGAGGGCATCGGTCGTGAATGAGGTAACAACAGCTTCTCTCCCCTTTGCAGTTGGCGCAGCAGATAGCCAGCCTCAATCCGTCCTGTGTGGGAGAACGGCGGTGTCTTTACTTCACCGTGTAGCCATACGAGGGGCTTCTCAGTCTGTTTCATCAGATTGAATATATGTCATATCCGACATAGAGTCAAGTCACGTGCGGAACGGCAGCGCAAACGACCACATAACAAATACAACAGCGGCACTCACATCGTTTGGTAAGGCTATGTTGATGCAAGGATTTGCGCTATGAGCCGAGTTTGTTTAACGCCACACATATTCTTGCCAAAGAAGAAAGAGCATAGAGTGCTGCGTTGCGTTGTTGCTCAACTCGTTTGCTGCAACCACCGCAAGCAATTATCACAGCTCGCTGAGTCAAGAAGATGTCAACACAGTCGGTTGTCCCCAGGGAGAGGATAGAAAGTCGGATCTTCCTGCTTCGGGGCGAGAAGGTCATGCTTTCCAGTGATTTAGCCCGACTCTACCAGGTCGCTCCTCGGGTCTTGGTACAGGCCGTCAAACGGAATTACGATCGTTTTCCAGACGATTTCATGTTTCAATTGACCGAGAAAGAGTTCCAAAACTTGAAATCACAACTTGTGACTTCAAGTTGGGGTGGGCTACGAAGGGCAACTCCGTATGCGTTCACCGAGCAAGGTGTTGCCATGCTCTCAAGTGTGCTCAAGAGTAAGCGAGCGGTCAAGGTGAACGTCGAAATCATGCGTGCATTCGTCCGTCTTCGGCGAATGATTGCTACCCATGAGGATTTGGCTCGAAAGCTGGCCGCGTTGGAGAAGAAAAACGACGCGCAATTCAAAGTGGTCTTCGACGCTCTTCGAGAACTTATGAAACCACCGGAACCCCCCAAACGACAAATTGGTTTCGACAGGACTGATGGGGGCGACTGCAGCAACAACGGTGGCAACGCCGCGCGCCTTGCTCACGGTGCATTCATCAATCAGAGAAATTGATGCTACCAGATTCCCCAAAGCCGATTGACGTGAGATTCTTCTTGCTCTTCATCCCGGTTGCGTACTTCTCGTATCTGTTTCACGAGTTCGGACATTGGAGCGTGGGAGAGATACTTGGGAATCGCATGGTGTACAGTATGAACTATGTGTGGCCCAGGGACGGCCACTATCTTCAGCAGAGCCATGATTTGTATGTCAGCATCGGCGGTCCGGCATTCAGCGTGCTTCAGGCGGTTATCGCTCTTCTGATCATCGAGAAATTCGGGGCGCTCTACGCATATCCCTTTGCGTTTATCCCGATGTTCAATCGATTCTTCTCAGATCTCCTCGGCGGATTCAGCAAGCAGGATGAGGCGAGGATCGCGGTTCTCATGGGCACAGGAACCTATCTGGTCGCGATCATCGTGCTTGCGATACTCCTGCTGATCGTCACCAGGTGCAGCTACAAGCTGAGATTAGGGGCGAAGACCAACGGTTCTATAGTCATCGTCAGTACTGTATGCCAACTCTTGGGAATAGGCACGTACAAACTCTTCAACATATAGATCCTGTGCTTTTCGGATTCGCAGCGGTGCGCGGGCTGCGCCCAACAGATGATGCGTTTTGGGGCACAATCATCAGGCCTTCGGAGGCTCGACACGAAAGTACTCACAAAAGACAGAGGCGGCTATGAGCAAACTGCGCGTTGAGTGTTTCTCAATATCCATTGATGGCTTCGGCGCCGGCCCTCGCCAGAGTATCGACAATCCACTCGGCGTTGGAGGACCGGAACTCCACCAATGGTCCCAGCCCACCGCCACATTCCAGCGAATGCATGGAAGCGGTGGTGGAACAACGGGCATCGATGACGACGTTGTCGCGCGAGGCTTCAGAAACATCGGCGCCTGGATTCTCGGCCGCAACATGTTTGGCCCAATTCGCGGTCCATGGCCAGACAATGCATGGAAAGGTTGGTGGGGTGATAACCCACCGTACCATACACCGGTTTTCGTGCTGACTCATCACCCGCGTGAGTCGATCACGATGCAAGGGGACACGACGTTTCACTTCATTACGAGTGACATCTACGATGCGTTGGAAATCGCCAAGAAGGCTGCAAAAGGACTGGACGTAAGGCTCGGCGGCGGAGTAGCCACTGTCAAACAGTATCTCCAGGCGCGGCTCATTGATGAGTTGCACCTCGCCATTTCACCTGTCGTTCTTGGCTCAGGGGAAGGGCTATTCTCGGACATCAATTTACGATTGCTTGGCTATCGATGTGTGGAGCATATCTCCACGGAAGCAGCAACTCACGTCGTTTTCAAGAAAAGTTGAGCTCATTTCGGCAAAAAGATGGGGAATGAACCGTGGCGCGAATACCAAAAAATAGTGCTCTCGGCCTGAATCGAAGGCCACTCACCGGCAAAGACTTCAAGCCACACAAGTCGGCCATCAAGTCCAAATCCCCGGCGGTGAGGAGCAGTGATCAAGCCGCCGGGAAACCGGCTTCGCGGCTTATCGACCAGCGGATCCGCGACTTGGGGGGATGGCGCGGGGAGACCCTGGCCCGCATGCGGGCGCTGATACTGGAAGCCGACCCCGGGGTGACCGAGGAATGGAAGTGGATGGGCACTCCGGTTTGGTCGCACGACGGGATTGTCTGCACCGGGGAGGCGTACACGAAGGTCGTGAAGCTTACGTTCGCCCGAGGCGCCAGGATCCCGGACCCATCGCGCCTCTTCAATTCCAGTCTGGAAGGCAACACGCGCAGGGCGATCGACATTCACGAAACGGAGAAGATTGACGCGGGTGCGTTCAAGGCGCTTGTGAAAGCCGCGGTGGCTCAGAATGGCGTGCCGATGAAGAAACGGTAGACCCTTTGTTGACTTTGTCTTTGTGCCGCGAAACCAACATCATGCGATGAGCCGACAATGCGAAAGCCAAAGAGCGTCGATGCTTACATTGCAATGGCCCCGAAAGAAGTGCGCAATAAGCTCAAGGAGCTTCGTGCTGCAATCCGAGGGGTCGCACCGGCCGCAGAAGAACGCATCAGTTACGGGATGCCTTACTATCGTTATAAGGGGCGACTGGCTTACTTTGCGGTGTTCACAAAACACATCGGACTTTATGTGCCCCCTCCGGTCATCGAAGAACACAAGCGCGAGCTCACGGGCTATGAAACTGCAAAGGCAACCGTCCGCTTTCCACTGGACAAAAAACTGCCGGTTGTGCTGATAAGGAAGCTGATCAAGGCCGGGATGAAGAAGAACGAGGCAAGAAGTGACTTGGTCCCACAACAAAAACGTACCATCGAACCAAATGCGAATGATGCAGCAAAACAAAAAGGCAGGACAACCTCAAGGATGACGATAGTAAGAACAGACGCTGCTCATCACGATTTCATGGAACTCGTGAAATTACTCGACGCGGACCTTGCGAGAAGAGACGGTGAAGTCCATTCCTTCTATGCTCAGTTCAATAAAATCGACAAGATCAAGTATGTCGTCCTGGCGTATGAAAATGACAAACCCCTGGGTTGCGGAGCGATGAAGGAGCATGGATCGGACACTGTCGAAATCAAACGAATGTACGTTGCGCCTGTAAGCAGAAAGAAAGGGATTGCAACAGCAATTCTCTCTGAACTGGAGAAATGGGCGGGGGAACTTTCATATGCAAAGTGTATACTGGAAACAGGCAAAAAACAGCCGGAAGCTATTGGACTTTACAAGAAGAATGGATATAGAGTGATTCCGAATTACGGTCAATACGCTGAAGCGGAGAACAGCGTATGCTTCGAAAAGCACATGAGAGATGAATGAGTTATTCCTTATTGACATTCGTTGAGTAATCCAGGGATGCGCCTATGCTTATAGTGAAGTCAATGCTTGTCTTTATTCTTGCCGGCTTCTGCGAAATCGGAGGCGGCTATCTTGTCTGGCTTTGGCTCAGAGAGAGCAGGCCTGTCTGGTATGGCCTGCTCGGCGGAGTAATCCTGGCAGTGTATGGAGTCGTCGCAACACTGCAACCAGCGAACTTTGGAAGAGTCTACGCTACATACGGCGGGGTGTTCATCGTGATGTCCCTTCTGTGGGCATGGAAGGTCGACCAATTCGTGCCGGATCGCTATGACATGATCGGCGCGCTCGTTGCCCTGGTCGGCGTCGCGATCATATTCTATGCTCCCAGAAGCTGAATTCTATCACGAACAAAGCACCGCGCATCGATGAACGCACGGCACGCCGCACGCTGCCGCCCAAAGTACGATCCGCATAGGTGGACAGCGTATTCCAAAACCGGCACGTCACCTTTCCCGTTGTAGGCAGTCGGAGCGAATTATTTTGACCCGTGAGGCATGGTGCCTTGAACCCAACAGACAGGCACCACCCCGGCGGAGGTTTCTTGAACGTTCAGCGTCATCTTGTTATGTGACATCTCAACCCGGAGAATAGTCATGATGAAGCCGTTTGTCATATGGCCGCTCGTCCTCGCGCTCGCCATTCCCGTCGCGATAGCGCAAGCTCAATCGCCCGCGGGACCCCCGGCGCTCAACGCACATCAGAAACTGGCCCGCGAGGTATTTAAGGAGCTGATCGAAATCAATACGACGTTAAACGTCGGCAGCACAAAAGCCGCCGAGGCAATGGCTGTGCGGTTTCGGGCAGCAGGCTTTGCGGAGAACGATATCCGCATACTCGGGCCCCAGCCGCAACACATGAATCTTGTCGTCCGTTACAGGGGCACAGGAGCTCTCCGTCCCATCCTCTTCATTGCCCACCTTGACGTGGTCGAGGCCCTGCGGCAGGATTGGACGGTCGATCCGTTCACGTTCCTCGAACGAGACGGCCATTTCTATGGACGCGGGACAACCGACGACAAGTGCGACGATGCGGCTCTTGTGACGGGCCTTCTGCGGCTCAAGAAGGAAGGATTCGTGCCGCGCCGCGACATCATTGTGGCTCTGACGGAAGATGAAGAAAACGGAAATGCCAACGGCGTGGAATGGCTGCTTGCCAACCACCGGGACCTCATCGATGCGGATTATTGTATCAACCCCGATGGCGGAGGCGGCCAGATCAAGAACGGCGTGCATGCGATTATGGATTTCCAAACCAGCGAGAAACTCTATTTCGATTACCAACTGCTGGTGACGAACAAGGGCGGCCACAGCTCGCGCCCCGTCAGGGACAACGCCATCTATCGGCTGGCTGCCGCTCTCACACGCGTTGCGAACTATGAGTTTCCCATCCGGCTCAATGAAACAACGCGCATGTTCTTTGAACGAACTGCCGGCCAGGAAAAGGGGCAGACCAGGAGTGATATGATGGCGGTCGCAAAGACGCCGCTCGACACCGCGGCGGCGCTCCGTCTGGCAAAATCCTCCCCCTACTACAATGCGCTGATGCGCACGACGTGCGTGGCAACAATGTTGAGCGGCGGGCATGCCGAGAACGCGCTTCCGCAATCAGCCCGTGCAAACCTCAATTGCCGGATGCTCCCCGACGACTCGCCGGACGATGTCAAGGCGATGCTCACGTCTGTTGTTGCCGACAGCCAGGTCGCGGTCTCGTGCCTCTACGCGTCGCCCGGCGGTCCCCTGACGCCGCTTCGCAATGACGTGCTGGAACCTGTGGAAAGGCTTGCAGCGTCCATGTGGCCCGATGCTGTCGTCACGCCGATGATGTCCACCGGAGGCAGCGACGGCAGGTTTCTCCGGCTTGCCGGAATGCCGGTCTATGGGGTCTCGGGAATGTTTGTCGATATCGATGATAACCGGGCGCACGGAAAAGACGAATGGATAGGGGTGAGAGAATTCTATGAAGGGATCGATTTCATGTATGCGTTGATGAAGGATCTGGCCTCAGGGTCATGACCTTGCCAAGCTTATTGAGTTGGAAGGAAGTGGGGCGCACAACATCAGCGTGCGGATTTACTTGACAATCGCTCCGGATCGGACTATATTCTTCCAGCAATTCACAACGCTTTTCACTTCAGAAGTTCGGTGTCCCGTTCCATAGACGGGATGAAAAGGGAATTCCGTTCAATTCGGAAGCTGCCCCGCAACTGTCAATGGCATTTTTCGCGCTGGTCACTGTTCCGCCGATCGCCGGAACGGGAAGGCCCCGCGAGCTTCAACGCCATGAGCCAGGAGACCTGCCGGACCGAGAAAGCTCTGCACCTTCGTGGGAAGGTCCGGTCTCAGCGGCGCGATTTTCGTCCTTGAACCCCGGTATCCCAATGAGTGCCGGGGTTTCTCTATAAAAGAAAGGACGATCATGCACCAACGCACGGTGCTCCTCGCCGCGGGAATCCTCGCCTGCAGCACATTTGCTTCTGCCGAACCTCCTGATTCCCTTCCACCCGATACACTCCAGCGCCCCTCCACGATGGACGAAATCGTGGTAACGGCGACGAAAATGAAGGCGCTTCTGGACTGCGTCCCATCGAGTGTGAATGTCATTCCGAATTCCCTCATCGAAAACAAACCGGGATCGCTGCTGGCCGATGCGCTGGCGGGCGTGCCGGGTCTGGCAATTCGGTCCAACGGGAGCGGCGCCTCTCTCCAAACGATCTCGCTTCGCGGCATGTCTCCCGAACACACGCTCGTCCTTATCGACGGGCAACGCCTCAATTCTGCCCAGAGCGGATTGGTCGACTTCGGCGTTCTCTCCTCGTCGGACATCGAGAGGGTGGAGGTCGTGAAAGGCGGGTACTCGGCCCTCTATGGCGCGGACGCGATCGGCGGCGTCGTCAACATAATTACGAAACGTCCCCCCGAGACTCTCAGCGCGGAGGCCTCGACGTCCCTCGGCTCCTACGGGTACTCTTCACAGATGCTCAGCGCCGGCTCCACCGTCGGGACAGTGGGATTCCGCGGGCTCATTCAGCGCGAGCGATCGAACGCGGATTATAAGTTCCAATGGGGGACAGATGGCGGATCAGAAGAGATGCGCCGCTCCGGGGAAGACTTCAATGTGCTGACGGCGGATGCCCACGTCCAATTCGATCCATCGCCGGCAGTGACGAGCTTCCTCGCCGCAAGCTATACCGACGCCGAGAGGGGAAGTCCCGGAGAATTCTTCCCCTCCATCCCTCAGGGGCTGGCGCGGCTCGCGGATCGTTCCGTTGTGGTGAGGGGAGGGAGTGAGTGGGCGGTGGGGGAGGGGATGACTCTCTCTCTGGGCGCATCGGGACAGAACGCGCGCGAAACATATACCGATCCCGGGTACATGGTCAACGGGCTCCCGTCGCAGAGCATCTACACCAATCGCGCATTCGTTCTCTCGCCCGGAACGAAGTTCTGGATTTCCCCCCTTCTTGCCGGATCTGCCGGGGTCGAATATGGCGAAGCCGGCATCGATGGAAGCGACCTGAACAATGCGCGGCGGGTGCAACGAAGCGTCTTCGCCGCGACGCAGCACACGGTGGCACTCCCCTGGACGATCCCGTTTGAATTCATTCTCTATCCCTCACTCCGGTACGACGATTTTTCGGACTTCAAGAGCGATGTGAGTCCCCGCCTGGGTGTTAATGTCGGACTTGTGAAAGAGCCGATTCTGCGCGTCCGTGCCAGCTACGGTAAGAGCTTCCATGCACCTGTCTTTAACGACCTCTACTGGAAATATGGCGGTAATCCCAATCTGCGCCCTGAACGGTCCACGTCGTTCGATGCGGGATGCACGGCGGAGCTGAACGCCGCCGGCCGCCTCCGGCTCGATGCATCGTATTTCTCGATCGATGCGAAGGACCGGATTGTCTGGACACCGGGGGGCGATGGGCTTTGGTCGCCCATGAACATCTCTTCTGCAAAGTCCCACGGTATTGAGGGGGAGGCGCAGTGGACAGGGATCGGCGGACTCCTGACGCTGACCGCAAATACGACGTGGACGGTGGCGAAGAAAACGAGCGCGGACTATCCCGGCGATCCCACGGCCGACAAGTATCTCGTGTACGTCCCTCAGCACGTGACGTATGCAATGGCCAGCGTAGCGGTCGGGAGCGCCAATGTCATTCTCCAACAGTCGTGGTCCGGCAAACGATTCACATCCGGCGACAATGCGATGTCGCTTCCCGGTTATTCGATCACCTCGGTTGCGGTCCGTTATCCCCTTCCTCTTGCGGGTTGGCGACTGTCACTCAAAGGGGAAGTGAGCAACGTCTTTAATACGTCATACCAGGTGATCGACGGCTACCCCATGCCGTTTCGTGAATTTCGGGGAACCCTGGGTGTGATTCTGTAGGGCGACACCTGTGAACGCACTGGAAGCCGTTGCGGACCGTTCGTCGGAGGTCAGGAACGGCTTCTTTGTCTGGCAAATCGTCCGCCTTTTCCCTACATTACATCACAGACTTTGGCCTCCCAACCTTTCTACGGAACTGCGTTGCCGGAAATTCGAGTTCGATTTGCCCCCAGTCCCACCGGCTACCTTCACGTCGGCGGCCTTCGCACCGCGCTCTACAACTACCTTTTCGCCCGACGCAACGGCGGCAAGTTCGTTCTCCGCATCGAAGATACGGATCGCACGCGCCTTGTCGATGGGGCCGTGGAAAACCTCGTTGCGACCCTCCAGTGGGCGGGTTTGGAATACGACGAGGGACCCGGGGTGGGAGGAGACCGGGGACCGTATGTCCAGTCGGAACGCCTCCCTCTCTATAAGGAACACGTGGACCTTCTTCTGAAGGCAGGGAAGGCCTATTACGCTTTCGACACGACCGAAGAGCTTGAACAGATGCGCGCCATGCAGGAGAAAACACACCTCCCGCCAAAGTACGATCGACGCGCGCTGAAACTGACCCCGGACGAGGTCCGCGGGAAACTTGATGCAGGCGTCCCCGCCGTGGTGCGGATGAAGGTCCCTGAAGCCGCGACGATTGCGTTCGACGATATCGTCAGGGGCCGGGTGGAATTCGTCAGCGATCGCCTCGACGACCAGGTTCTCCTGAAATCGGACGGTTATCCAACCTACCATCTTGCCAATGTGGTGGACGATCACCTGATGGGAATCAGTCATGTTATCCGCGGCGAGGAATGGCTGTCGAGCACGCCGAAGCATGTGCTTCTGTATGAGTACTTCGGCTGGGAAAGGCCGGTCTTCGCGCATCTCCCGTTGCTGCTCAATCCCGACAAATCCAAACTGAGCAAGCGGCAGGGTGACGTCGCGGTGGAGGACTATCGGACGAAGGGATTCTTCCCGGAGGCGCTCGTCAATTTTGTGGCGCTGCTTGGATGGAATCCCGGCGATGAGAGGGAGATCTTTACCCTTGCTGAGCTGGTGAAAGAGTTCACCCTGGAACGCGTAGGGAAAGCCGGTGCGGTCTTCAATACGGAGAAGCTGCGGTGGATGAATACGCAGCACCTGCGGAGGAAGCCGGAGGAAGAACTCCTTCGGCTCGTCCGCCCGTTCCTGGAGAAGGCGGGTCTCCTCTCGTTCGACGACCAGTATGTTCTGAAGGTCATCCGCCTCATGAAAGACAGGGTGGATGCGGTGGAAGAATTCGTGACCTTCAGCGGATATTTCTTCCGCGACCCGGAGTCCTACGATGAGGCGTCACGCAGCAAGAATTGGAAGGCCGGCACGCATGAACAGGTAAGCGAGGTGTGCGGGAAATTGCTTGGACTGCCTGCATTCACGCCGTCCGACATCGAAGGCGTCATCCGCACCGTGGCGGAGAGTGCAGGGGTCAGCGCGGGAAAGCTGATCCATCCGCTCCGGCTTGCGGTGACCGGGGTCTCTCTGGGACCGGGTCTTTTCGAATTGATGTCGGCGATCGGCCGGGACGCCTGCATCCGCAGGATCGGACATGCCCTCACTGTCCTCGGTTGATTCTCGGACTCACAATGGATATATTTTATCTCACACGGATGATTGCGTCACGATGAGCCAACAGGATGTGATACGTCTCAAAAACGCTGTGTTCTATGCGTATCACGGCGTCATGGAGGATGAACAGAACCTCGGCGGCAA
>Ga0182010_10001299_pt1 | contig 13338 bp, 12 predicted proteins | sample 611E1MmetaG_FD_120488 | JGI IMG/M metagenome (GOLD analysis project Ga0182010, IMG submission 120488) | Permafrost microbial communities from Stordalen Mire, Sweden - 611E1M metaG | ecosystem: Environmental > Terrestrial > Soil > Wetlands > Permafrost | place: Sweden: Stordalen | collected...
CCTGAATGCCCCCTGATAGTTTTCAACATCCTGGATAACGTTATTAGTGACTACTATGTCAAAAATGCTATCAGAAAGAAACGGCAGAGACGTACAATCTGCTTGATGATAAGTAATTGCCAATGGTTCTTTTCTCTCATTATCTACTGCAAAATTAAGTAATTTCGATGAGCATTCTACACCTATAACAGAGGCGCCCAGCCTTGCCAGTTTACGGCTCAGGTAACCGTCACCACACCCCGCATCTAATATGGTTTTACCTTTAACATCCTCCAGTACTTGCAGAATAACAGGGTCGAGCAGGTCACTGCGGTTCAAATCTTTTTCCCCAAACAATTTGTGCCATTGTTCTGCATTATTATCCCAGCGCTGGGTTCCGTCATTCTGATTGAATGTCATTTTTATTGACCCTCTTGTGCCAGCTTGCCGCCGCTGCCCTTGGCTAAGAAGATTTTCTCGTTTTTATCCATCGGGTTATTGTTCTCCATAAAAGGTAAAATAACTGCCCTGATAACTGCCCCGTCCGGGAAAATTATCTTTTGCCAATTGACAATATTTTGGCGGGAACCCATATGTTTTCATTTCACTGATTGGTACCATTTTAACTTCGCGGACTGCATCGCACGCATCCGAAAAGAATGGGTCATCATGTTTCCATTCAAGAGGTAACGTTTTATTATTAATTCTTTCTACTATAAAAGTCATGTGCTCCAGGTGGTTGTTTCCTTTAATTCTATCCGTAATATAGGCCAGTTCCTTGACACTGATATCCAGCCCGGTTTCTTCTTTCATCTCACGTATCAGGCATTGCTCCAGTGACTCGCTCCAGTCCAGCTTACCGCCCGGCAGCGACCAGTGCCTGGTGGCACTGACTTCCTGCTTAACCAGCAGGATGCGGCCATTTTCAATTAATATCGCCGCAGCGCGGATACGCGGCCGCTGAGCAGGATTTGAGTCAGTCATTTTTACTCGCGTCTCCGTAGAAGTAATAACTTCCGGTTATATAATACCATTATTTTGAAAAAGCCCTTTTAATGAATTCGCTTCGCTCTGTATGATAGCTTTCAGCTATCAGCTTTTTTGTACACCCTCTCCCTATACATTTGCTTCTATGTAATTCTACAGAAGCAAAGTACCTTCGGCCCTCGCCCATCAAGGGCGTACATTTCGGCTTAATGCCTCAAGTATTTCGTTGCGACTCAAAGGGAACTGAGGCTAGGAGAAGGGGCTGACCGATGATTCGTTTTGTAAAAAACTGGTTATTATTTGTAACAAACGAGCGTAAAACGGGTAAAAATAATGGAGACAACGGCCCAGATAGCTTCGATTGGTTCTGCAAAACCGGGAAAAAGTAACGATTTTCGGCTTTTTCGTGCGTAAAATCAGAAAAACCGGGGGACAAAACGGGAGAAAATGAGCGTGAATGGTTCTGCAAAACGCTAATAATCAATTATTCTCTCTTTTTTTGAAGCTAAAATTGGCAATTTTCCCGGATATGACAGTAAATATTACGTCTGCTTGGTTCTGTAAAACTTTAAAATACATTGATTGCCTCTTTTTCGAGCGTAAAAATGGTAAAACGGACGGGATTAACGGTGAAAAGCACGCCTGCTTTGTTTTGCAAAATCTTAGTAAACAATTATTCTCTCCTTTTTCGTGTGTAAAACCGGCGAAATTCCGGGATATGTGGGGGGAAATTCACGCCTTTACATTTACCTCGAAAAACTCGGTAAAGTACCTTCGGCTGCGGCCTACGGAATTCGTATTGTAAATATCATAGTAATTTTCCGGTTATTTTTAAGGGAGCAGGTGGCGATCCGGAGGCCTGCTGCAGGCCGGCATTGACGATAGATTTGAGACAGGCGCGGTCGGCCCTATTAAAATGATGTTGCGCGCCGTACTTCCTGGCAATTAAGCGGGAGGCATCATAGAGGACGCGGCGGTTGTCAGGAGCCTGCTGGAGAACGCCCCGTACTTTGATACGCAAAACGGCGACATCCAGATTGACGTGCTCTGAATTCACTATCTTACAGAACTGATTTATTTCATCGGGAGTAAGGAATGAGGAATAAAACCCGTGTTTACGGGCATTCTGATTACCTTTTTGGCCGCCGCGATTCATTTTTTTCTGCTTCATACCGCTAACCTCAAATTAATCCGCTGAATCCGCAAGAATAAGATAACATATGAATGATTAATCGGTCAAGGGGATTTTGTCGCTATTTTGGAGGCTAGATTCTTCGGGTACCGCGTATTACAGTACATTTTACCTTAACGGTAAAAGTATTTCGGTCTGCGGGCCTCAAAATGACAAATTAATATGTAATATATTAATATTTTATAATGACTGTATTTGGATAATCTTTAAAAATATGCAGGAAAAGTTATGGATATAAATCTTGTTTCTCCGTCAGAAATTGATTCCGTTATGGTGTTAGTTAAAGGTGCCATTGAGAAGATGGAAAGAGAAGGCATCCGCCAATGGGATGAAATCTATCCCACTAAAGAGAGATTCTTGGCAGATACATCCGTAAATTCATTGTTTGCCGCGCGAGTTGAGAATATGATCGCAGGGGTTATCGTACTGAATGAAATTCAATCCCCTGAATATGGAAGTATTATATGGGCAGAAAGTAATGGGAAACCTTTAATTATTCACCGTCTTTGCGTAAGTCCTGGTTTTCAGGGGCAAGGTCTGGCTAAAAAGTTGATGTTTTTCGCGGAGAAATACGCCCGGGAAAAGAAATATAATTCTATCAGATTGGATGCGTTTGTGCAAAACAATATTTCGGTTGGATTATATAATTCATTGGGTTATCTGCGCCGAGGCCAGGTTAGATTTAGAAAGGGCTATTTTTACTGCTTCGAGAAGATATTGCAGGACGATGATGACTAGCCCCCTAATACATTCGCTGCGCTTAGTACCTTCGGCTGTGTAAGTACCTGCGGCCATGAGCTGGAATGGGCGGTCGGGTTCGAAACCCGACCCTACGGAAGCGAGTCGCAGACTAATAAGCTGACTCTTTTTGCCATTCCATCCCGATGAAAATCGGGATCCAGCCGCCTAATGGAATGACAAAAGGGATTTCAGTGAACCACCTGGACCTACGCTTCGCTTCGGCCTTCACTACGTTCAGGGCGTGATAAATGATGTTGCGCTGCAATGATGTTAGGGAGTAATGATGTTGCAAAGCAATGAGGAAATGAGTGATGAGTTACATTCGCTGCACTCAGGCGGACTCAGTATGACATTGCGATGTCAGATTGCCACGTCATCCTTCAACTGAAGGATTCCTCGCAATGGAAGGGCGGTTTGTTCAGTGCTCGCCGTAGAGGTAATAGGCGGAGCAGCTTCCTTCCGATGATACCATGCACGGCCCCACCGGATTTTCAGGGGAGCAGACTTTACGGAAAAGGCGGCAATCGGCGGGAGTTTTCACGCCGCGCAGGATTTCCCCGCAGATGCAGCCTTTAGGTTCAACGGCCGGTTCCGGTTTAATATCAAAGGCAACTTCCGCATCAAAATCGGCAAACTTTTGACGTAATTTCAGGCCGCTGTCCGGGACTTTACCCATGCCGCGCCAGTTAGCCGGGCACGGTTCGAAGACCTGCCGCATGATTTTTTGCGCCTGCAAATTGCCTTCAGGCGTGACCCCGCGTTTGTAGGCAATTTCTACTTTTGCTCGACGGTTTTCGACCTGGGTTACCAGCATATCCACGCACTGCAGGATATCGGTGGGTTCAAACCCGGCGACGACGCAGGGAATGCCGTAATCCCGGGCGACAAATTCCCAGGCATTCGACCCAGTAACTGCAGAGACATGTCCGGGACAAATCAGGCCGTTCAATTTCACTTCACCGGCATCCAGAATAGTTTTAATCACCGGCGGGCAGAGCTTGTGCAGGGACAAAACGCTGTAATTTTTTATTCTTTGTTCTTTGGCCTGCAGCACGGAGGCGGCGATAGTGGGCGCCGTCGTTTCAAACCCGACCCCGATAAAAACCACTGTCTTCGCCGGATTTTCCTGAGCGATTGTTAACGCATCCAGCGTGGAATAAACAATGCGGACGTCGGCGCCGGCGGCGCGCGCCTGCTGGAGACTGGCACGACTGCCGGGCACGCGGAGCATGTCGCCGAAGGATGTGATAATGACGCCCGGAACCATCGCCAGCGCGATTGCTTTATCGATATCGGAGGTTGCCGTCACGCAGACCGGGCACCCCGGTCCGGACACCAGTTCAATATTTGCGGGGAGCGCCTGACGGATGCCGTATTTAAAAATGGCGACGGTATGTCCGCCGCAGAATTCCATCAAACGCACTTTTTGTTTTGATTTACCGCGGATATCGGATATCAGCCCCTGCGCCAGTTCGCTGTCACGGAATTCTGAGATAAATTTCACTTGTCTGCCTTCGCAATATCTTCGAAAAGTTTTAATGTCTCGGCGGCTTCTGCCTGGTCTAGGACGCTGATGGCATAGCCGGTATGCAGCAGGACGTAATCGCCGACTTTCGCTTCAGGGGTCAGCCACAGACTGATGTGCTGAGATATCCCGCCGATATCGACATCAGCTTCTTTTCCATCTATTTTAGTGATTTTTACCGGTACTGCCAGACACATATCATTAATCCCTTTTTACAAAATTAGCAATCACTGCCTGCCCCAGCGACAGCCCGCCGTCGTTGCAGGGCACAAGGTGATGGGTGAAGACTTGAAAACCGGCCTGTTTCAATCCGTCCGAGGTTAATTTTAGCAGCAAACGGTTTTGAAAAACACCACCGCTTAATGCCACCTGTTTGATACCCGCTTGCCGGGAAATTTTGCGGCACATTTCAACGGTGATTTGCGCGACGGTTTGGTGCAATTTCAGGGATATTGCCGAAATGGGCGCTTTATTTCTCACTTCAGCAACAATCCCAGAGAATAAATCTCCCAATTTCACGATTGTCACCCCGTTTTGTTCCTCGAAGGAGTAATGATAGGTCTTGATTCGTGTTTTGATAAACCGGTCAGGCGCCTGCATTTCCAACGCGACGGCCGCCTCGGCTTCGTAGCTGACTTCATGACTCAGCCCCGCCAGCGCCGCTACGGCATCGAACAAGCGTCCGGCGCTCGAAGTCAGGGGACAATTTATCCTTTTTTGAATCTGCTGTCTTATTATAGCAGTCTCCCGGGGATTTAGTTTTGCTAACGGCAAACCATCCAGCGGGAAATCTGTACCCAGCAGCGAATAGAGATATCCTAACGCCATGCGGTACGGCTTTTTAATGGCGGCGGCGCCGCCCGGCATCGGCACATATTCAAATTGTCCCGCCCGGCGGAAACCACTGCGGTCCGCAAATAAAAATTCTCCTCCCCAGATTGCGCCGTCCGTGCCGTAACCGACGCCGTCAAAGGCCACGCCGATGACCGGAGTTTCCACCCCGTTCTCAGCCATACAGCTGACAATATGGGCATGGTGATGCTGCACCGGCACCAGCGGCAATCCCGTTTTAGCCGCAATACGCGAGGCATATTTGCTGGGCAGGTATTCAGGGTGCAGGTCGCAGGTAATGATTTCCGGCTCGATGCGGAAAAGCCTTTTATAGAGCTCGACGGTATGTTCAAAATGCTCCAGCGTTTCTTCATTTTCCATATCGCCGATATGCTGACTGACGAAGGCGTGGTCGTCTCGGGTGAGGCAGAAGGTATTTTTCAATTCCGCGCCGCAGGCCAGGATTTGTTTCGATTGATATGGCAAGTGAATGGGGTAAGGGGCATAGCCGCGGGCGCGCCGTAAAGCAACCGGCTTATTTTTTGCGACCATAAAGACGCTGTCATCGTAGCGGGCATAAATGCCGCGGTTGTGCACCAGAAAATAATCGGCGATACCATGCAGCCGGATAAAGGCCTCGTCATTATCTTTAGCGATGGGCTCTTCGCTGAGATTGGCGCTGGTCATCACCAGCGGCAGGCCGGCTTGATGCAAAAGCAGGTGGTGGAGTGGGGTGTAAGGCAGCATCATGCCCAAATATTTCAGGTCAGGAGCGACATTGGGAGCAATATCTGAAAATTTGGTATTCCAGCGTAATAACACAATCGGCGCCTGAGGCGAGGATAATAATCCGGCTTCGGCGGCCGAAACACGGCAGTGAAGCATAATATCTTCGATAGTGGCGGCCATCACGGCAAAAGGTTTGGCGGGGCGGTTTTTTCGCGCTCTTAACAGATTCACGGCCGCGGGATTAGCGGCGTCGCAGGCCAGTTGAAATCCGCCTAGTCCCCGGATTGCCAGGATTTTTTCGTTTCCGAGAAGGACCGCGGCTTTCTTTAGAACATCTGCGCATTTTACTTTTTTGCCGTTGGCATCGACCAATTCCAGTTGAGGGCCGCAATCGGGACAGGCATTCGGCTGGGCGTGAAAACGGCGATTCAGCGGGTCATCGTATTCCCGCTGACAGCGGGGGCACATTTTGAAATCCCGCATGGTCGTGTTCGGGCGGTCATATGGAATATCTTCGATAATTGTGAAGCGGGGGCCGCAATTTGTGCAGTTTGTAAAAGCATAATGGAACCGGCGATTTGAAGGGTCGAAAATCTCATTGCGGCAATCGGCGCAGGTGGCGATATCGGGGGAGATCAGTTGATATTCATTCGATTGGGGCAGGCTTTCGCGAATCTGAAAATCAGTATAACCTTTGGGTAGGGAGAACACGGTTTGAATATTTTCTATTCGCGCCATAGGCGGAGCCTTGGTTTTCAGGTTTTCGAGGAAATCTTGGATTTGTACCTCTCCGCCTTCAACCTCAATCTCTACCTTGCCGGAGGTGTTGCGCACCCAACCGGCCAGGTGATGTGACGCGGCCAGACGGTAAACAAACGGCCGGAAACCGACACCCTGCACAACACCACAAACATTGATTACTGCTCTCTGTTTTGTTACTGATTTAACCATGCCCGGTATATCCTTTGATTTAATTATACCTCACCGCGAATTGGACGTTGTTATCATAAATAAATCATAAAAGAAACAGTTGAACAGATATCAAGCGTGATGGTATAGTAAGAATGTTTTATTATTTTCATTAAGTGGAGGAAGGTTCATGGGTTTTTTTGCGCTGCTATTAATTTTGCCCGGTATCGCCTTGGCCGTTTTTATGCTCTATCTGCTGTATTTGTGCGCAAAGGCGTTACAAATATATATCCGTAAAAATTCCCCATAAAAAGGATAAACAAAAAGGGCAACGCATCACTGCTAACAAGGTGGCCCGCTTTAAAAAACTATCCTTTTTCTGAATATCCCGTTATGTTAGAGAAGCAGAAAGGGAATATATGATATTTAGCTCAAAACAGGTTGTTTTAGCAAGACTTGTGTCGCTGAGTTTGTGCACCGTTTTAGCATTAACAGTTATGGCGTGCTCTACTAAAACCGCTGCGGCCAACGGCAGTGATGCCTATGATTATCCGGTTAAACCCGGAACTGACGCCTGGAAAGCATTAGGCTCTCATGAGGACATGTTGAATGCCTGCCAAATACCGGAAACAACACTTAACAGAATGTCCACTGCGGGGCTGGTGGAGACCGTGCTGAACTACCCATTATTCGGTGACGCATGGGCATGGAATTATCCCCAGGAAGGATTCGATTCCGTAAGTTCCGGATTTAACGGCATTACGGCGCTTTTTGACCGCAAGGATGCGGGAACAGAGCTCCTGGCGAAGTACCAATCGCTTGACCCGATGGCGGTAAACTCAGATTGGACAGACCTGCAGAAAGGTCAATATGAATTTAGAATATTGGATGTGGAAATGCTGCTGGCACAAACACCGGTCGTTGCCGGGCTATCTATTCAGGATTGCCAGAGTCTGGTACGGGAAGCAATCATGAAATATGATGCCGGACCGCAGGATGATATTATATTTCATGAATCGTGCTTATGGATGGTTGCCCGGGTTTTGGATAAGGTAAAATACGCACCATTTGTTGAGAAAATGTCTTCGGATATTGACTACCGTAATTTTGTTGCTGAAGGTCCCTTCGGCATGGACTCTGTTCTGAAGGATATTTATAACCAGGCGCAGGGATATTTAGCAGGGATTTAACTCTCCGGCTTGTGCTGTAGTATAAAAAATAAGCAGGCAACCCCACCACAACGGACAGGGTTGCCTGCTTCATAAAACAATTATTTTCAGTGTTTAACTAAACGGCTACGACTTCCTTGACTTCGGGAACCTGTTCTTTTAAGAACCTCTCGACGCCCATCCTGAGCGTCATCTGTGACATTGGTCAACCGGCGCAGTGGCCCTGCAGCCTTACGCTGACAATGCCGTTCTTGACATCTACCAGTTCGATGTCGCCGCCGTCGGCCTGTAAAGACGGTCGGACTTTATCTAGGGCGGCTTGAACTTTTTCTTTCATTATTCCTCCTCTAAGGGGTGCTAAACTCAACAATTTAACAATAACAGAAAGGGGGAGATCAGGGCAAATCCAATCTCCCCCTTTGTTGCTTTTTACCCTAGCTCTTGGCTTTGGCGCCGGCCTTAATAGCCGCCTGAGCCGCGGCCAACCGCGCGATCGGTACACGGAAAGGCGAGCAGCTGACATAGGTCAGGTTATTCTTGTAACAAAATTCGACGGAGGCAGGATCGCCGCCTTGCTCGCCGCAGATGCCGACTTTGAGGTGCTGCCTCGTCGCCCGGCCTTTCTCAACAGCCATTTTGATCAGCTGTCCGACGCCATCCTGGTCGATGGTCTGGAACGGATCGGCAGCCAGGATTTTCTGTTCAAGGTAGTCGTTCATGAACGAACCGATATCGTCACGGCTGAAGCCAAAGGTCATCTGGGTTAAATCGTTTGTGCCGAAGGAGAAAAATTCGGCGGTTTTGGCCATCCGGTCTGCCAGGAGAGCGGCCCGCGGAATTTCGATCATTGTGCCGTACTTGTACTCCAGAGAGGCCAGTCCGAAACGCTTCTTGACATCGGCATCTACAGCATCGACGATTTTCTTCGTGACATCAAGTTCGGCCACATCGCAGGTTACCGGAACCATGATTTCCGGGATGCACTTGCGGCCGGCTTTGTTCAATTCCGCCGCGCATTCGAAAATGGCGCGTACCTGCATCTCCGTTACCTCCGGATAGCTGATACCGAGGCGGACGCCGCGGTGCCCCATCATCGGGTTAGACTCGTGCAATTCCTCACCGCGCTTGCGGATTTCTTCGGGGGCCAGTCCCAACGATTTCCCCAGTTCTGCCTGTTTTTCTGCCCCCTGCGGCACGAATTCATGCAGCGGCGGGTCCAACAGACGGATTGTTACCGGCAGCCCATCCATGACTTCCATTGTCTTTTTAATGGAGGCTTTGACAAAGGGATAAAGCTCGGCAAGAGCGATTTTACGTTCCTCGACAGTCTTGCTGAGAATCATTTTGCGTAAGAAGAACAGCGGTTTATCGGCGTTTGCCCCATAGAACATATGCTCGGTGCGGAAAAGGCCGATACCCTCGGCGCCAAAATTGCGGGCAACCTGAGCGTCCTCGGGAGTATCCGCATTGGTCCGGACACCCATGGTACGGAACTTATCCGCCATAGTCATAAATCTTTTGAAGCGCGGATTTTCACTGGCATCCATCATCGGCAGGGAGCCCTTATAGGCATACCCTTTTGTTCCGTTCAGGGTAATGATATCGCCTTCTTTCAGCACGATATCGGTCCCGGGAATACTGGCCTGTCGGGCCTTGACATCGACGTGCAGGGCACCGGCGCCGACAATGCAGCATTTGCCCCAGCCGCGCGCGACAAGCGCCGCATGGGAGGTCATACCGCCGCGGGCAGTGAGTATACCGGAGGCGGCCCTCATCCCTTCGACATCCTCAGGATTAGTTTCTTCGCGCACCAGGATATTTTTCTTACCGGCGCGGGCGGCAGCTACAGCATCCTCAGCGGTGAAAACGATCGCTCCGGAGGCAGCGCCGGGACCGGCAGGCAAACCTTTAACAATTAAAACGGCTGTTTTTTCAGTTTCCGGGTCAATAATCGGGTGGAGGAGTTCGTCGAGCTGTTTGGGCTCAACACGCATGATCGCGGTCTTCTCGTCAATCAGTTTTTCATCGAGCATATCGATTGCCATATTCAGGGCAGCGGTGCCCGTCCTCTTGCCCACGCGGCACTGGAGCATCCAGAGCTTCTTCTCCTGGATGGTGAATTCAATATCGAGCATGTCGTGGTAGTTTTGTTCGAGCTTGGTACGAATGGCATCGAGTTCCTTATAGGTCGCAGGCATAATGGACTGCATACTCTGCAGATGTTTATTCTGCTCGTTCTTGGTCTCATCATTGATAGGGCTCGGGGTGCGGATACCCGCAACGACGTCTTCGCCCTGGGCGTTTAACAGCCATTCGCCATAGAACTTGTTATCGCCGGTAGCCGGGTTACGGGTAAAAGCGACGCCCGTCGCAGAAGAATCACCCATATTACCGAAGACCATTGCCTGAACGTTGACGGCAGTGCCCCAATCATCCGGAATACCCTCGATCCGGCGGTAGGAGATAGCCTTCTTGCCGTTCCAGCTCTTGAAAACGGCGGCGATGCCGCCCCAGAGCTGCGCCATCGGGTCGTCCGGGAACGGTTTCCCGAGGTGTTTTTTAATTAATGCTTTGAATTCTCCGGCGAGAACTTCCAAATCAGCGGCGGTCAGGTCGGTATCCGATTTGCAGCCCTTGGAATGCTTGGCTTCGTCAAGTTTTTCATCGAGGATTTTGCGGATGCCTTTGCCCAGCGCCGGCTCAAGTCCTTCCGCTTTCTCCATCACTACGTCGGCATACATCATGATTAAACGCCGGTAAGAATCCCAGACAAAACGCGGATTTTTGGTTTTAGCGATCATGCCGGGTATAGTGGCGGGGGAGAGCCCGACATTGAGAACGGTATCCATCATTCCGGGCATCGACGAACGGGCGCCGGAACGGCAGGACACCAGAAGAGGATTAACGGCATCGCCGTATTTCATTTCCATGATTGCTTCGATCTTTTTCATGCCGACGAGGACCTGGTCGGTCAACTCAGCGGGGAGTTTGCAACCGTTAGCATAATAATCAGTACAGCACTCGGTGCTGATGGTGAAACCTGCGGGGACAGGGATACCCAACGCGCACATTTCCGCCAGGTTGGCGCCCTTTCCTCCCAACAGGTTTTTGTCGCTGGCTTTACCTTCTGCGGTTCCGCCGCCAAAGGTATACACATATTTTGTCATAGTTACTCCTTAAGATTGTTAATTATGGTCTTTGGCAATGATTTAGCCACGAGTTTGTCAAGGCCGACTAGGATAAATATTTTAAAGAAGGATGTAAACCGTCTTTCAATTTCTCCGAAAATTTTGACACTCTAGAAATTATAACCCCAATCAGGCAAAACCTCAAATATTTAATATATTTTTAACATAATTTTAATATTGAAAAGGCTTATATCCGCCAGACTAAACCCTAAGAAAATGTATCTGAAAATAGTAGTGATTTGGTACCTAGCAATCAGCGGTCAGCTATCAGCGAACAGATTCCAATCGTCTACCCCTCACAGATTGTTTATTATCCAGAGATACATTCTTCCGTCTAAAGCGGCCTCAGTACGACATTGCGATGTCGGTTTGCCACGTCATCCGCCTGAGGCGGACGCAGAATGACCAACCGCCCTCTCTCTAGTGTGGTGTTTCTAACTCTTCGTTTGAATACACTGTTCTCATACCGACAAGAGTCGGTATCCAGAAACAGTAGAGAACCGACTGGATCCCGATTTCCATCGGGATGGAAGAAAACCGGGGCCTAACGCTATTTAAGAAGCACCACACTAGTTCTCTCCCATACATTCACTTCGTGAAGTATTTCCGCTGCGGCTACAGCAAGTGGAGAGAGGACTGAGGTTAGGAGAGAGATTACATAGAGAGGCCTGCGCCACTTAACGCTGATTTTCCCAATCAGGTATTAATTTTAGTATCACGGTAATAAAAGAAGAGGGCGCGAATGTTCGCGCCCTCTTCTTTTCAATAGTCGATTGTTACTAGATATGAGAATTCAGCGGTGTCATAGTTAATAGTTCTTTCGCAATTTCCGGATACCTGGCGATGAACAGGAGCTCATCCTTTACCAGGGGTTTCTGGGCTGCCACATTGGCATATCTTACCAGTTCCAGAACCCTGGCGGCTTCGTCTGCGTCACGGAAGGTAATTGCTTTGTCGCTGGTAATTTTATTCATAATATGGCTGAAGCCGGAAATACCGCTGTATTGGCCGGTGATGATTTCGCGGCCGGTTTCTACCAGTTCGGGTTCGCCGCGCCCCAGTTCTTCGTAGCTGTATAATTCGTAATTAGCCGCATCCTTTAACACACCGTCCGCATGGATACCGGAGGCATGGGCAAAAGCGTTTGAGCCGACACCCGGTTGATTGATAGGAATCGGCACACGGAAAGCGTAGGAAGCAAACTGAGCTGTCATCCACGCCTTAGATAAATTGATTTTATGGCCCATGTGGTAGTTTTTGGCGAAATCCTTTGATTTTAAAATGGCCAATAGAATGGCCACCAGGTCGGCATTACCGGCTCTTTCACCAATGCCGTTAACGGTGGTATTGATGTAACAATCCTGACCGCCGTCAATTGCCCCTTTTGCGCCGGCAATCGAGTTCGCTACAGCCATGCCTAAATCACCGTGGCAATGAAGCTCAATCGGCATACAGACCTTTTCGGCCAGGTTTTTTGCCGTTTCATAAATCGTAAACGGATTATCGTACCCGAGGGTATCGCAATATCGCAGACGATCGGCGCCGTGGTCTTTAGCGGCCTTACCGAACTCAATCAGATAATCGATGTCGGTGCGGGAAGCATCCTCTGCATTAACGCTAATCGCTTTTGCGCCGTGGGATATCGCCGCATCAACGGCGTCCGTCATCATCTTGATGACATCTTTAGGAGTCTTCTTCCCGAGATATTTCCCGTTAATCATCTGGGTTGAAGTGGAGGTGGAAAGAGCGAGATACTCAATCTCCGGTACGAGTTTATAAGTTAATTCCACATCTTCTTTCATCGCCCGGATCCAGCCGGACAGACGAATCGGTTTTAAAACACCCATTTCTGCCAGTTTCAGGTTTGCTCTAATGTAATGGGTCTCATGGTGCGTGGTGGTGAAGCCAAATTCAGATTGGAAAATACCGATTTCGTTAAGATAGATGTTTATCATTGTTTTTTCCAACTTTGATAAACCAAGTTTGGCAGTCTGCACCCCATCCCGATTGGTAACATCAACCAGATAAATTTTACCCATAATCCCCTCCAAACAAGCCTAAACTTGCCTAATTCCAATAATAACAGTC
>Ga0182010_10001301_pt1 | contig 13309 bp, 10 predicted proteins | sample 611E1MmetaG_FD_120488 | JGI IMG/M metagenome (GOLD analysis project Ga0182010, IMG submission 120488) | Permafrost microbial communities from Stordalen Mire, Sweden - 611E1M metaG | ecosystem: Environmental > Terrestrial > Soil > Wetlands > Permafrost | place: Sweden: Stordalen | collected...
CGCACCGCTGGCGGTCAAGACCCTCGAGGCTCCCTCAGTCGTCACCATCACCCCTCAAGACGGAACGTACGCCTACGACACGAATCAGCCGATCTCGGTGCAGTTCTCGGTGTCGATGGACGCGAAGGCGGCTGCCGCGTTGTCCATCAAGGCCAACGGTCGGCCGGTGGCCGGCTCCACTTCCTGGACCGACAACAACACTGTCTTGGTCTTCGCGCCACGGCGCTCGTTCGCGATCGGCTCGAAGATTTCGGTTCGGGTCGCGGCGTCGGCCCGATCTGCTGGAGGCTTGACGTTGAAGGCCGCGGCAAGCTCCGGATTCACGGTCTCGACGCCTAGATCGCACCGACTGGCGCACACCCCGGCCAAGACTACGAAGATCGACTGGACCGGAGGGATTGCGTCCCAAACCTCGCCCTGGCACTCGGCCGAGGTCTACATGATGAGCCTGATGAACTGCACCCGAACGGGCTCCTGGGTTACTTCATCGGGGCTGTGTTCTTCAGCCACCCATCACACCCTGCCCGCTCAGAAGGCACTGTCACTCAGCAGCGGTATCTCCAACAACGTTTCGAGACCGTACGCCGCCGAGATGGCCAAACGTGGCGTTCTCACCCACTACCTCGACGGAACGTCTCCGCACTCGAGATTGGTCGCCGGTGGCTACAACTGCAGCGGGGAGAACATCTCCTCGCCGAGCAACCCACGCCAGGCGGGCATGATCTCCGTCGAGCTCTTCTTCCAGAACGAATACTGGAATCGTGGCGGACACTACGCGAACGTCATGAACTCCCACTATCGATCGGCGGGAGTCGGAGTCTGGGTGGCCAACGGACACACCAGGGTGGTAATCGACTTCTGCTGACGCCTGGGAGCGGCCCGGCCGCAACTCCATGCCGATCCGGATGCGACCAGTCGGCTACGATCGACCAGTGGACGACCGCATTGGCAACTTCCGCGCGTGACGCCCTTTGAAGCCGGCGCGATCTTCGGCGCGGGAATCGCTGCCGGTACGGTCAACACCATCGTTGGGTCTGGATCGCTGATCACCTTCCCCACGCTGCTCGCCTTCGGCTACCACCCGCTCGACGCGAACGTCTCGAACACAGTCGGCCTGGTGCCCGGCTCGCTCAGCGGAGCCTTCGGATACCGGCGGGAACTGGTGGGGCAGCGGTCGCGAGCGTGGCGACTGGGCCTCTCCTCGTGCGCCGGAGGACTGACCGGCGCTCTTCTCCTGCTCGCCTTTCCCGGTGCCTTCGCCTCGATAGTCCCGGTGCTGATCGCGGTGGCCCTTGTGCTCGTTGCCGCCGGGCCTCGGCTGTCACGGGCACTGGCGCAACATCGCCACGCCGAATCGCACCGGTCGTGGCCACTGGCAGTGCTCTTCTATGCCACGGCCATCTACGGCGGCTATTTCGGCGCGGGTATGGGCATCATCATGATCGCCCTGCTGACCATCTTCGTGCCCGACACGATCCAGCGCCTGAACGGGCTCAAGAACGTGCTTGCGGCCCTGATCAACGGCGTTGCCGGACTCCTGTTCGTCGCCGTGGCCCCGGTTCACTTCGACGTGGCGTTGCTCATCGCAGCCGGATCTGTCGTGGGCGGCCAGATCGGAGCGGGAGTCGGGCGGAGACTGCCGGCCTCTGCGCTGAGGGTGGCCATCATCGGTGTCGGCGTACTGGCCGAGGCTCGACTGCTGCTCGGCTAGGCCGCCGGGGTGGCGTCGGGGCCGTCGTGAGCTACCGGAGCGGACGGCGCAGGCTGGCCGAGGACCGCTGGGACGACCGACGGCGCAGGCTCGGCGGCGTCGATCTCCGAGCCGGCATCCCCGCCCGCCGCCTGGATCGGAAGATTCGGCAGCCAGACGCTGAAGCTCGCTCCGCCTTCCGGGCCATTTGCAGCGACGATCTGCCCGCCGTGCTGTTCCACGATCCACTTTGCAATTGCGAGACCCAGTCCGGTGCCGCCGGCCGGCGCATTGTCGGCACGCCAGAACCTCTCGAAGATCCTGGGCAGATCCTCGGGCTTGATGCCCGGACCGTGGTCGTTCACCTGGAGTACCGCGGCGCCGGCGGCCGGCCGGACTTGAACCTCAACGTTCGACCCGGGCGGGCTGTGTCGAACGGCGTTGTCCACGAGGATGGTCACAAGCTGGCGCAGGCGAAGTGGGTCGCCCGTGACAGGCGCCGGCAGCGGATCCAGCACCACGTTCACGCCGCTCTCCTGACCGAGCATCGACAGCGACGAAGCGGCCTCCGCGGCGATATCGGCGAGGTCCAGAGGAATTCGCTCAATCTGAACTACTCCCGAGTCCGTCCGGGCAAGCAGCAGCATGTCCTCCACGAGGGCCGTCATGTGCCGCACTTCGGCCTCGATGTCGCCGACCGCCTCGCCTACGTCCTCCACCTTGCAGCGACGGTTGCGCTTCAGATCCTCAACGCTCGCGCCAATGACGGTCAACGGCGTTCGCAGCTCATGACTGGCGTTGGCAGCAAACTCTCGCTGCCGCTGCAAAGCCGCCTGGCGGCGGTCGATGGAGGCCCGGATCGGGACGAGAGCACGCCCGGCGTACAAGTATCCGGCGATCAGCGCGGCCAGCAGCGCAAGCAGGCCGCCACAGAGCATCACCGTCTGCAGTAGCCCGAGGAGACTCGCCTCCTCGGTCCTGTCCGCCAGAGTCTGGATCAGATACCCGGTTCCGTCGGGCAACTTCACGGACTCGCTGAACACGCGAACCGGAGCGCCCGACGAAGTGGTGACGTCACGAACGTCCGAGCCGCCATTCGCCACAGCGTCCAGACCCGCCTGCAGAGGCATCATAGCCTGCGGCATGAACCTGGTCGCAAAGAGCAGGGTTCCGTCGGGCTCGGTCCCGATTACGTACAGCCCGGCGAACCGATTGCCAACCTGAAGGTCGCGGTCCTGAGGTTGTCTTGAGAAGCCCGTTCCGCTGACGTACTTCGAGTACCAGGTCGCATTGAACGTCGCGTACTCCCGGAGACGGTCGACGCTGCCGTTGGTGAACTCGTTCGCGGCTGTGGCATATACCGCTCCGCCCAGGACGACCAGGATCAGCAGCGTCACGACGCCGCTGACCGCCATCAGGCGCAACCGGGTGTTGCGGAGCAGCCGCATATCGTCGGCGTGGCCGTTTAGCCGGGGCGCAGCCGCACCGGAACCAGGGCGGCCGGGACGCCATCGCCACGGCTTGGGCAGGCTGGGCCGCCTCACCGATCAGCCCTCGCGCAGGCGATAACCGACGCCGCGGACCGTCTCGACATAGGTGGCAGCAGCGGCGCCCAGCTTCTCGCGCAAGAGATGGATGTACGCCTCCACGGTGTTCGGAGTTAGGGCCACGCCATATGGCCAGGCGTAGTCGAGCAGCTGGTCGCGCGAAAGGATCTGGCCGGGCCGCCGAAGAAGGCACTCCAGGATCGAGAACTCGCGCTGGCTGAGATCGATCGGCTTGCCCGAAACGGTGACCCGCCGAGTCGTCTCGTCGAGCTCGATCGGACCGGCCTTCAGCACCGAAGACTTGCGTGACGGAGGGCGCCTTCCGAGCGCCCGCAAACGGGCCAGCAGTTCTTCGTAGGCAAACGGTTTGACGAGGTAGTCGTCCGCCCCGGCGTCCAGGCCCTCGACTCGGTCGCTAACCGAGTCGCGGGCCGTGAGCATGAGAATCGGCACCTGCGAGCCGCCCTTGCGGAGCGTGCGCGCCACATCGAACCCGGACCTGTCGGGCAATCCGACATCCAGGATCACGGCGTCCAGCTCGAGGCTCGATGTCGCCATTTCCAACCCGTCTTCCGCAGTCAATGCCGTCTCGACGACGTGGCGATCCTGACTGAGGAGCCGCTTGAGGAGGCGGCTGAGACGGGCGTCGTCCTCGACGACCAGCAGGTGCACGTTGAACTCCTAAGGATTGGTGATGAGGACATCCTTGGCAGTCAAGGTGCGTCCGCCCAGAGCCCCTGTGGCGCTTGAGTTAGGTGCCTGACTGGCAAGGGCGCTCGTGTCAATCTGGACGGTCACGCTCGTGCCCACCTTGACATCGCTCGGGCTGGCCGCTGCCGCGCTGTGATATGTGGTGCTGCCGGAGAGATCGATCGTGACGGACGTTCCGCTTGCCTCCTGGATCGTGATCGAGGTGGCGCTAACCGACTGGACGGTTCCGGTGATGCCGCCGCTGACGCCGCCAAGACCGCCGGCACGACCGCCGCCGAACTGGGCTGGGTTGAAGCTCTGGCCGGGAGCCAGCGACCCAAAAGCGCCGCGGCCGGGGGCGCCCTGACCGCCACGGCCGAAGCCGGCGGCGGTAGCGGCCGCCGTGCCGCCCTGAGCAGTGACGTGACCGATCGCAAATCCTATCCCGCCGACCGCCACGAATGCGGCCACGAGGAGAAGCATGAGCGTCGCGCGATCCTGCTTGGCCGGCTGCCTCGCCGGCTGACCGGCGGTGCGCGCGGTCTGCTGGTCGCCGGACTCTGGAGTTACTGTCATTGGTTTTCCCCTTTCCTTCCTGTGTCTCTACTCATACCGAAGTGCGACAACGGGATCGAGCCTGGCGGCCTGGCTGGCAGGCCAGACTCCAAAGACGATCCCGACGATGAGGCTGAAGCCGACTGCGATGACCACGGTCACCGGGTTGAAGATGAAGCCCCAGCCCGCATACAGGCCGATGGCAAATGAAGCCACGACACCGACGCCGATGCCGATGAGGCCGCCCGCAAGAGAGAGCGCGAGAGCCTCCACGAGGAACTGGGAGAGGATGTCGCGGCCTGTTGCGCCGATGGCCTTGCGGATGCCGATCTCGCGAGTCCTCTCGCGGACCGAGACCAGCATGATGTTCATGATCCCGATCCCGCCCACGAGCAGGCTGATCGAGGCGATGCCGGCCAGAAGCAGGGTCAGGACGTCGCTGACGCCGCTGACGGTGCCCAGCAGCTGAGCCTGGTTCGCAATCGTGAAGTCATCGACTCCGGTTGTGATGTTGTGGCGCGACTCGAGTGTGGCGGTGATCTCGGTCGAGACCGTGTCTATCTGGTCGGCGCTCGCGGCGCTGATGCCGATCGCACTCACGCTGGCGGAGCCGACGAAGAGTTCATGCGCGGTGGAGAGCGGGATGATGACCTGGTCGTCGGTGTTGGTCGAGCCGCCCTTGGGTTGGGTTATGCCGATCAGCTCGAAAGGCAGGCCGCCGACGTAGATGGTGGAACCGATCGAGGCCTCGGTCAGGCTCAAGTTGTCGGCGGTGGTCGCCCCGATGACGGCCACTCGCAGGTTGTGATCGACCGACGCCTCGTTGAGGAACGAGCCGACCCACATGTCGTAGGCAAAGACGGTCAGGTAGCCCGGAGTAGTGCCGACGACTCGGGCCGTCTCGTTCTGGGCTCCCGCGACAATGAGCTTGTTGGTGGTGATCTCCGGAGCACTCGCCGCGACGCCGTCGAGAGTGGCCAGCGAGGTCGCGTCGGCGATGGTCAAAGTGGTGGCCGAGCCGATCGCGCCGCGGGTGGCGCCGGTTCGCGAAAAGCCCGGACTGACCGTGAGCAGGTTGGTGCCCAGCGATTGGAGCTGGCGGCTGATGCCGGCGGTCGCGCCTTGAGCGACGCTCACGAGGGCAACGACCGAGGCGACACCGATGATGATGCCGAGCATGGTCAGGGCGGTCCGCAACTTGCCGGTGCTCAGGCGTGAGAGGGCAAGGCCGACCAGATCGCGGATCTTCATGCGAGCACCGCCTCGCTCAAGCGCCCGTCGCGGATGTGGACGGCCCGGTCAGCTGCGGTGGCAACGTCGGTGTCGTGGGTGATCAGGACGATGGTGCGGCCGATGGCATGCAGATCGCGGAACAGATCCAGGACCTCGGCGCCGCTGTGGGAGTCGAGGTTGCCGGTCGGCTCGTCGGCCAGGATCAAGGCGGGCTCGGTGACCAGGGCCCGCGCGATGCCCACCCGCTGTTGCTGCCCGCCCGAGAGCTCGGATGGTTCGTGGTGGATCCGATCGCCCAGACCCAGACGCTCGAGGGCCGCCTGAGCGCGGTGGAGCCGTTCCCGCTTGGGAACGCCCTGATACATCAGCGGCGTGGCGACGTTGTCCAGGGCGCTGGTCCGGGGCAGCAGGTTGTAGCTCTGGAAGACAAAGCCGATGGAGCGGCTGCGCACCCGGGCGAGGCCGTCGTCGTCGAGCTCATCGACCGGCTGACCGTCGAGGGTGTACATCCCCGATGTCGGACGATCCAGGCAGCCCAGGATGTTCATCATCGTGGACTTGCCCGATCCCGACGGTCCGATGATCGCGAGGAACTCGCCCTGCGCCACGTCGAGGTTCACGTCCAACAGAGCCGGGACCTGGACCTTGCCCGTGTCGTATATGCGGCTGATCTCTTCGAGCTTGATGATCGGCTGGGATTGGGCGGCGCTCATCGCTGGAACCCACCGCCGGGGAAGCCGCCGCCGCCAGTCAGCGAGTTGACGTTGACGCCGCCACCGCCCGTCGTCGTCGTTCCAGTTCGTGAAGCGGTCGTGCCGGTCACCACGGTTTCCCCGAGCGTCAGGCCGCTCTTGATCTCGGCCATCGATGTGGTCACGAGACCGACCGTCACTGAAACGCTGGAGGTACTGCCGTTGCCCGGCATCACGAGAACTGAATAGCCGGTGTTGGCGGAACCCTGGAGTGCGGTTGCCGGGACTCGCAGGACGTTGTCAACCGATGCCGTGGTGACCGTTACCGTGGCACTCATGCCGGCCAGAACGGTTTCTGGAGGGCTCGTGAGAGTGACCGTGACCGCGTATGTCGCCACGCTGCTGCCGCCGCCCGATGAGGAGGACGCAACCGGCACGATCTGGGTCAGGGTTCCCGCAACTGCGGTGGAGCTTGAACCCGTGATCGAGACGCTCGCGGTCTGGCCGACCTTGAGATTGGCGATGTCGGACTCGGCGAAGCTCGCATTGGCGACCATCGGCCCGATCGATTCCTCGATGGCGTATCCGCTCGGAGCGTTGACGTTGGGCAGCACGTTGACGGCGATGATCAATCCGTCGGCCGGGGCCGTCAGAGTTGCCGCGCTGACGGCTGCCTGGGCGGCATTGACGGTTGCCTGAGCTGAGGCCACCAGGGCCTGATCGGCCTGGACCGTGGCCGTCGACGCCGGGGCGATCTTGCCCTGATATTGGAGCTTGGCCGACGCGTAGCTCAGCGAAGCGTTTGTGACTTGCTGCGCGGCCTGCTGGTTCGACGAGTTGACGCTCAGCTGGGTATTGGCCAGATCTGCCTGCGCCTTTGCGAGGGCGGCGGGGTCACTCGCAGAGGCTACCGCGGCCTTCGCTTGCGCCAGCTTCAGTGCGTTCTGCTGATTGGTGTTCGTCCGGCTTGCTCGGGCCTGCTTATAGCTGTTGTATGACTGGTTGAGCTGGTTCTTGGCCTGGGCAAGTGTCAGAGAGTCGGGACCGCCCTTGTCCGTGGTCAGCTTGGACTGGGCCGATGCCAGGGTCGCCTGTGCCGAGGCCAGCGCGAGTTGAGCGGCGGAGGACTCGGCCGTGGCCAGCGTGGTTCCCTTGGTCACTCTCTGACCGACGGTGACTTTCACGGTCTGGACCGGCCAGGTCAACGACGTCGTCGTCGAGTTGCTGGTGGAACCGCCGCTGCCTGAGGTTGTGGCAGTCGTGCTCACGATGTCGGCGGTTGCGCCGAACTTCAGGCCGTACACCATCGAGGCGGAGATGGTACCCGTGGCAACTGACTGAGCGCTGACGGCGCCCGTGGTGACCGTGGACGTGAGGTACTTCGAGCTAGAGGATGGGCCGAAGGTTGGGCCAATGATGACAATCGCCACGGCCCCAACTCCCACCAGGATCAGCGCGATCGCGGCCAACCTGACCTTCATGGATTCATGCCTCTCTGTTGTCGCCCGGCTCTCCGACCATGGCGGTGCTCGGTTAGGGACGCCCGATCTATGTATGACCCGGGCACCTGAAACTTACCTGAATTACTCCGTAAGGAACTGCCGAGCCCTCTCTGCCGAAGTCCGTCCAAGCGCTCAGTCGGGGCTCGCCGAGAACTCACCCGCCTCAAGCGATCCGGTGCAGGGACGAGCTACTTGGTCGCACCGGCGATGAAGGATTTGGCCTGGTTGATCGGGATCGCGAAACCCACGTTTTGGGCATTGCTGGCGCTCGCGGTGATGATCCCAATGACCGATCCACTGGCGTCCAGAAGCGGTCCGCCGCTGTTTCCGGGGTTGATTGAAGCGTCTGTCTGGATCAGCCCGGTGAGATCCTCTTGAGTCCCCGTCGCTCGATCGCCCACCGTGATGCCCCGATTGATCCCGGAAACAATCCCCTGGGTGACCGAGTCGGTGAAGGTTCCCAGCGGGCTTCCGATCGCGATCGCCAGTTGGCCGACCTGGATCGTGCTCGAGTCGCCGAGCGTGACCGGCGTCAGCCCGGTGGCGCTGATCTTGATAAGGGCCAGGTCATGCTGGACGTCCGTCGCCACGACGGTTGCCGGCATCTTGCGCGTGTCGTCGAGGACGACGGTCAAGGTCGACGCCCCGGTGACAACGTGGTTGTTGGTCAGGATCAAGCCGCCGGTCGTGATGATGAAGCCGGAACCTGCGCCTGAAGATGGAACCGAATACGGCGAAATCGTCGCGGAGTCGGTCGTCATGATCGTCACCACCGACGGCTTGACCTGGGTCGCGACGCGAACAATCGCCTCGGGCTGCGTCATCGTGACTTGCTGAGCGACGACAGGCTGGCTCGCAGCCGACGTGACCGCGGCCGAGGGCTTCGCGGTGAGGGCGATGGCCGCGTAGGTGCCGGCCGCCGACAGTGAAGCCGACAGCAGGGCCACGGCCACGATGATCGGCCCGAGGTGGCGGGCGATACCGGCCTGGCTCTGCGCCGCGGATTGGGTCCCGAATGAGGGCGCTCCGGTCCAGGGCTGATATGGCGGCATCGACGCCGGTGGCATGGGCGGTCGCGGCACCGAGTAGGGCGGCTGGCCTGAGTATGGTGGCGGCGTGGGATATGCCCAGAAGCTGGTGGGGAGTGGCGGCGCACCCGGAGCCGCCCAGTTGCCGGTTTGGGCCATCGGACCCGAGGGGGCGGCGCCTACCTGAATCGACTCGTCCGTCGATTCGTCCTGGGCGATCTCCGGACTCCATAGTGGCGCGGCGCCAACCAGCCTGGATGCATCGGTGTTCGTCTCGCGGTCTGCCTCGGCGCCGGCGCGGTCCAGGTCATTCGGCTCGTTTGAGCTCACTATTGCGCTCCAGTTGAGAGTCCTGTGGTGCTCCAATGGACTGTGTTGTACGAGCCTCGCCTGAACCGTTCCTGAATTGGGGAAGTGGCGCCGCGGGGCAGATCGCGAGACGGTCGCCGGCTGGCGGCGTCCGGTTGACTAAACGTTTAGCTCCAAAGGTCCCTCGGCGCCCGGCGGAGGAAGGTGGCGCGGCTGCTAGCATCCCCGAATTCCGCCCACGCAATCAGGGAGCGTCTTCGAATGGCAACTGTAACCTTTGAAAACGTAAGCAAGCGATATGGCGACGTGGTTGCCGTCGACGACTTGAACCTGGACATCCGCGACGCGGAGTTCATGGTCCTCGTTGGACCTTCGGGATGCGGCAAGACCACGAGTCTGCGCATGGTCGCCGGCCTCGAAGAGATCACAGACGGAACGTTGCGCATCGGCGACAAGGTAATCAACGATATCCCGCCGAAGGATCGCGACATCGCGATGGTCTTCCAGAGCTACGCGCTCTATCCGCACATGAGCATCCGCGACAACCTGGCCTTCGGCCTGAAGCTGCGGAAGGTGCCGAAGGCCGACATCGAGGCTCGGGTCAAGGAAGCGGCCATGATCCTGGATCTGACCCGCTACCTCGATCGCAAGCCGCGCGAGTTGTCCGGCGGTCAGCGCCAGCGCGTAGCGCTCGGGCGCGCCATCGTCCGCGAGCCCGCGGTCTTCCTGATGGACGAGCCCCTCTCCAACCTCGACGCCAAGCTTCGCGTTGAGACCCGGGCCAACATCCTGCGCCTGCACCAGCGCCTCAACACCACGTTCGTGTACGTGACCCATGACCAGATCGAGGCCATGACAATGGGCACTCGCATCGCGGTCATGAATGAAGGTCGGCTCCAGCAGGTCGGCACTCCGCAGGAACTGTACGATCGGCCGATCAACCGCTTCGTCGCCGGCTTCATCGGCAGCCCGTCGATGAACTTTGCGACCGTCGAGGTTACGGGCACCGGCGACAACGTCACCCTCGAGGGCTCGAACGTCAGCGTTCCGCTCCCGCCGCAGTTCCGCCAGGCGGTAGGAGCAGCCGGTCGGCAGCTGATCGCCGGTTTCCGTCCGGAGCACCTCGTTCTCGGTCCCGTCACTGGCGCCACGGCCACGGTGAATGCCAAGGCCGAAGTGGTCGAGTACCTCGGCAACGAGGAACTGATCCATGCTTCCGGCTCGGGCCGCGACATCGTCGCCATCGTCGACTCGTCCTATCGGGTTCGTCCGGGCGACATGCTGGAACTGCGCATTCCCCTGGATCGCGTGCAGCTCTTCGATCCCGACACCAACTTCTCCCTCCCATTCGGGGCCGTTTGAGCTTCTATCATCCGGTTCAAACAACGAGCGCCTCGGCCTTGGCCGGGGCGCTCGTTTGATATTGCCGCGCGGTCGGGCTCTCGTATAGTTCAGCGATGCCCAACTCCCCTGCCCGAAGAACACCGAACCGAACTCCCACCGGACAACCCCGGCTCGATTCACTTCTGGACGAACTGCGTGAGGCCGACGGAACACTCGCCGAAAGGATCATCGATCGCCGGGCCCTACATGCCGGCCGATACCTGGTCGTCGAGGCAGATACGGTTGTCCGGAACGACGGCTCCACGTATTCGCGCGACGTCGTCGTCCATCCCGGCGCGGTGGTCTTGCTGGCGCTCGATGGCGACGGGCGGCTGCTACTGGTGACCCAGTACCGAGTGCCGAGCGCCGGGGCGATGCTCGAGTTGCCGGCCGGCACGCTAGACGTTCACGATGGCCTCGTCGAGGATCCTCTTGTGGCAGCCCATCGTGAGCTCGAGGAAGAGACCGGCTACCGAGCCCGAGCCATGGAGCGGATCTGCGGCTTCTGGAGTGCGCCGGGCTTCTCCACGGAATACCTGACCCTCTACCTGGCGACTGATCTTCACCCGGCCGGTGAGGATCGGCTCAGCCCCGACGATGACGAAGATTTGCGGCTCGTGAAACTGGACTGGCGGGACGCCGTGGCTGCAGTCGAAGCCGGCGTCATTGAAGACGCCAAGTCGATTGCAGGCATCCTGCTGTTGGCCCGCCGCCTGGAGACGGAAGCCCGCTGAGATCCGGGCCCGGCCGGCGCGGGCGCGCAGCCTCGACTCGACGCCGTGCGGGATGGTCCTCAACCGGACCTACTTCCTGGCGACTTCCATCTTCTCTAGAGCCAGCCGGTACGTCTCGCTGGCGGGATCCAGTGCGGCCGCGAGACGGAGATGCGTCCTCGCCTCCTGGGCGCGACCGAGCCGGGCGAGACTGAGCCCCAGCCCGAAGTGGCCGTAGTGAGCAGAAGGATCGACCTCGAGAAGAGCTTCGAAAGTCTCGGCTGCGCGAGCGTGCTGACCGCTGTTGAAGTACGCCCGTCCCAGAGCTTCGAGGATCGAGCCCTTGCCTTGCTCCAGCCTTGCCGCACGCTCCAGAACCACTGCCGCCTGGGCGTTGTGGCGTTCGTGAATCAGGCTGTTGCCGCGCTGAAGCAGATCGTAGGCCGACTCTTCCGAGCCGGTCGATAGGTCGGCCGCCACATCATGGACCCAATCGGCCTCCGGCCCATTCCGGCCATTGTGAGGATCCGGGTCGGGCGCAGCGCCGTCCTTCACATCATGAGAATCCGTCCCGGCTGCCACCGCCGGGAGGGCAGCCGACCCGACCGTCCGCCATGGGCCCGCGCCACGAGTCCACACGATGACCAGAACCAACAACAACCCACCGGCGAGCGCCAGCAGGCCGCCGAAGATGCGCACCTGAGCGGTGCTGTCGGCGTTCTCCCAGGCAGCGCGGGCTTTCGCAGCTAACGAAATGGCATGACTCAGATCGCCCTTCGCGAAGGCCTGGCGCGCCGAGTTCAGATCGGCCTCGGGATCGGCTCCAAGAAGACCCACCGCACGAGCAGCCTCGCCGGCATTGGTTTGCGCCTGGCGGGCATCGGACAGTTCGTTGAGAACGGCAAGCTCGCTGGTCGCTTCGTCACCGGCGGCGCCGATGGGCAGGGACTCGAATGCCGTCCGAAGTGTGGCCGGTGGCGTTGTCTGCTCGTCCCTGGATCGCGTGGCGATCTGGTCGCGGTGCGCGAGGATGTCGCGAGCTTCACCGACAAAGGCAATTGCCTGACCGAACTGCCAGGCGTCGAGCGCCCGGCGGATCTGCGGCGGCAGATTCCATGTGCCGGCCACCTTCTGGGCGGCATCGTATCCCGCGATGGCCGCATCGCGCTGCAGGAGGAGAGACTCCTGCGACGGGTCCACGATCCAGTCGTGCCAGACGGACGTGAACGAATGGCCGGTCCTCTGTTCCAGCAGGTCGAGCAGCCGGCGCCAATCGGTAGCACCGGTGCTGGACTCGGTCTGATCTCCGTTGGCGGGCTGGAAGGCCGCCATGTTGGAACGGATTGCGCTCCATACGACTGCCATGCCGCCGTTTCCAGCGTCTGTGGCGACCTGCGAGGCCACTGCCAAAGAAGCGCCATACAGGTAGGCGTTGATCGGCGAGTTGGGCTGACTTGCGGTAGCCCAATCATTCAGCGGAACAGCGTTCTGGCGCATTCGAGCGGTCAGCCCGGGCGCATGATCGGGGTACCCGAGCCTGTCGACGACCTGCTGGGCATAGTAGGAGGCGAAGCCTTCCTGGGCCCAACGATCGCCGAGGAGGTTGGAGTTGAACCACATGTGGGCAGCTTCGTGCAGGATCACGAACGGATCGGCGAAGTACGAGACCAGCACGTGGCCGTTGCGAGCGTCGTAGGCGCCGCTATATCCGCCTATCTCCTGGGTCGATGCCTCCTCGACGATGAAGGCCTCGTTTGCAGGATCTCCAAGCCCGATCATGGTTCGCAAAGCCGGATAGCCCGCCCGCATTACCTGCTCCACCTGGTCTGCCCAGCCGACGTCGTCCACCCAGTACTTCAGCTCAACGGCCAGCGACCCGATCGTGACAGAACGCATCTTGAAGTCGCCTGGGGGCACAGGTTTGACTGCGGTGAACCAGGCACTGACCTCGGTCGAGTCGGCGACGA
>Ga0182010_10001305_pt1 | contig 13288 bp, 8 predicted proteins | sample 611E1MmetaG_FD_120488 | JGI IMG/M metagenome (GOLD analysis project Ga0182010, IMG submission 120488) | Permafrost microbial communities from Stordalen Mire, Sweden - 611E1M metaG | ecosystem: Environmental > Terrestrial > Soil > Wetlands > Permafrost | place: Sweden: Stordalen | collected...
CTGGTGCCTGGTCGGCTGCCTGCAAGGATCCTTGATTGCCCAAGCCTTGGCCTGCCTCGATCGCCGACGAGACAAGCGCCGTCGGGGCCGTTTCTGCCGGCAATTCGGGACGAGAAAACCGCAACCACCACTCCCTGGTCAGGCTGGTCCGCATCGCGAACAGGCCGCCGGCGACAAGCAAAGCGATGACCACAAGAAGGAGCGGCCATCGGCGCTCATGGGGAACAAGGTCGCCATCCAGCCTGTCGATGGTGGGCCTGGTCTTGATGGGCTGGCCTTCACCCGGCGAGCGGGATGCCGGCCTCGCCTCGGCCGTTGCGGGTGTGTCGTCAGCTCGCTGGATCTGTGGTGCTCCCTCGGAGATTCGCCCCGGCAACCCAGCCGCTTTGTCGCCAGGCTCAGCACAGGGCGCATCGGCTTGCAGCGGATCGCTCGCCGCCGCCGGCTTGCTCTCGGTACCCTGAGCCCAGCCGCCCCAATCCGTTTCGCGCGCGGGCTCGCCAGCGGGCGTGGGTGGAGACGCCGCGCCCGCCAGGGGCGTGACATCGCCTTTTCGAGGCCCGAACTCTATCGTCGTCCGCGCAGGCCGACCTTCGTCGCTGGCGGCTGGCTTCCGAACGGGCCCCGCTTGGTCCGCCTGGGCGAGTGCCCCAGGTAGGGGAAACCCCTTCAACGTGTCCGGCTTGGCCATGGCGCCCGCTGCATCCGCCGCTGACTTCACAGCCTCGGCCGGCCTGGGGCCCCCCCCGCCCGTGCGCGACAGCCCGCTCGCCAACTCCGCGGGCTCGCGCCACGAGTCCTCGACCACGGCCGAGACTTCGAGCGGTGACGCTGCCTCGGACGCGCTGTCGCCGATGCGCGGCAGGTCGGGCGCGCTCGCCGGGCGCGCGATGGCGGAGTCCTGGTCGGATACGACGGCGGCGAGTCTCAGGGTGTTGCCCTTCAACTTCGAGCCAGAGGCCACCGTGTCTGGCTCGGCCGGGGCTCGCGGCGCCTCACGCCCGGGCGGGGGCGTATCGAGTGACAGGGTGGTGGCGTCAGGTGAGAACGTCTTCAGCGTCTTGCCGCCTTGCCACGCCCCGCTCACCGGTGCATCGTCGGTCGTGGACCGTCCCTCGCTCGCCGCAGCGTCTCCCGATCCGGCCGTCTCCGCTTCCGTCGCGAACTGTTGGGCTGCGCTCGTCTCGTCGGCTACCGCACTATCCTCCGCGTTCCCCTCGGCCAACCAGCGTGCAAGCTCGCTGCCTGGCTCCGCCCCGCCGCGCCGGCCAGCCGGCTCGCGAGCATAGATGATGCCTTGCCCGAAGAGCTTGCTGACCACAGTCAAAGCTTCAAGATCGGGGTAGTCGCTTTCGTCGATTACGGCCAGCAGACTGCGCGTTCCGTCGCTCAGCCTAAGGAAGCCGTTCATCTCGTCGGGGAGGTCAACCAGCTGCTCGGCCAGTACATGAACATCGACCTCGACCACGCTGTCTAGCGCTGGCAGGTTCTCCAGCAGCCGGGTCCATTCGTCGAGCCGCCGCATTCCCTCCATGAGCAGCGCTGCCGACGGCAGATCGATGACATCTCTACGGCGGATGGGCTTGAATTCGACCTCGAACTGCCCATCCGACCACGAGAACAGGCGGTACATCGCCTCAGCGCCTGATAGCCGTCCCACCTCGGCGTCAATGACCCGGCCTTCACGGAAAAAGATCGCCCCGCGCCGGCCATCGCGATTGACGATGTGAACGATGCCGGATTTCCGGTTGAGGTCGATGGTTTGCACCAGGTCCACAACCCCGATGTCCGACAAATCACCCGCGAACTTGGTGCGTCCTTCGCGCCGGGACTCGAGCCGCTCGCGCTCGACGCGTTGGAGCGCGGTACGAACGCGGATGCCAATCTCCTTTATATAGATGGGCTTTGTCAGGTAGTCCTCTACTCCCAGTTCGAGTCCGCGAATCTTGTCTTCGATTGACTTGCGTCCCGACACGAAGAGGAAGGGGAGCTTTGCCCACTCCGGCTTGGCTTTTATCTGGCGGCACAGGTCGAAACCGTCCATCCCGTCGAGGTCGGTGTCTGAGATGATGAGATCAGGGAGGGCGGCCTGAAGCGCGCCGAGCGCATCACGACCCTGGGTAGCGGTCACCACCTCGAAGCCGGCCTTCTTGAGGCTGACTTCGAGAACCCGCAGACTCTTGGGATCGCCGTCCACGAGAAGGAGACGATGCTTGCTTTGCCCTCTGTCCATAGGACGCCTTGAGTGACTCGTCCCGATTGTATCCCTGGTGGGCATGGCTCGCACGTGCGGAAAACCAGCCGCGTCGGTGAGCACTTCGGCCGTGCCTGGAAAACAGCCTCATGTTTATAGTTGTATGTTGAGTATCTGTGCAAACGATTTATCTTGAGCATAGAATGACCCAAAGAGCTGGCGCGTTGGGACCAGATGAGTCGGATCACGCGTGCAGGTCCGCGCTCTGGCTAGTTGGACGACTTATACTGGGCGCGTGCGTAAACGCGAAGACGATGCGGCATGTTTAGCCAGGCTCGCCGAGGAATGGGAATTCCCGCTCACGCCCGAGATGGCGGAATGTGTCCTGAGGTTCTGTCACCTCCTGATCGAGTGGAATTCTGGCGTCAATCTGACTGGCGCCCGTTCGGTGGCGGAGGTGATCGGAGAGCATGTCGTGGATAGCCTCGCCATGGCCTGTCTAGTTCCCCAAGGATCCTCAGTTGTCGACGTGGGCGCCGGTGGCGGTCTTCCGGGGATGCCGTTTGCAATCGTGAGGCCGGACGCAAGACTCACCGTGGTGGAACCGCGGGCAAAACGCGTCGCGTTCCTGCGCACAGCCGCACGCGAGCTCCAGCTGACGAGCACAGAGGTGGTTCGAGAACGCGTGGGTGGGTTGGACCGACGCGGCTTTGATGTTGCCGCGTCGCGCGCGACTTTCCCACCCGAGGAATGGCTTGGCTTGGGCCTGGGGTTGGTTCGGCCTGAGGGACTGGTGCTGGTTTTTGCCGGACAGGCCTGGCTCCCAGGGGTTTCGTCAATTCGCTTCCGTGATGCACTTAGCTATGAGACTGCAACCGGACGGAGCCGATGGATTGGTGCCTTCTGTTCCACGTGAAACATACGATCCACAGGCCCGCTTGAGGATTGACACCCCCAACCGGCCCTCCCTATGGTCGACTCCGTGCCCTCAATCCTGGATGCCACGCTGCAGGCTGACCTGGTTTCTATCGAGGCTCGCGACCGTCTCCGCTCTTGCCCTGCCGCTGCCGGTTCGTCACGCACAACACTGACAGTTGGCGCCCAGCCCCTTCTTTCCTTCTGCTCCAATGACTACCTGGGGCTTTCGGCCCACCCTGCCCTGGCCTCCGCTGCCGCCGCTGCCACTGCGCGTTCCGGATTTGGGGCCGGTGCGTCTCGCCTGGTCGCCGGCGATCTCCCTGAGCACCGTGAACTTGAGGCTGGACTGTCCGCCTTCCTGGATGCGGAAGCCGTGCTTCTTTTCCCCTCTGGCTACCAGACCAACCTTGGCGTTCTCGCCGCCCTGGCAGGACCCGGCGACCTTGTACTGTGCGACCATGCCAACCACGCCAGCATTATTGATGCCTGCCGGCTCTCGCGGGCCCGGCCAAGTTTCTACCGACATCTCGACCTCTCCTCTGCCGAGAAACGGCTCCTCGCGCTGGCACCGTCCGCCCGCCGGAAACTCTTGGTCACCGAATCCCTCTTTGGCATGGACGGTGACATGGCTCCCCTGGCCGACCTCGCCGCCCTCACCAGGAAACACGGCGCAGCCTTGGTCGTCGACGAGGCACACGCCATTGGCGTGCTGGGGCCGGGTGGGCGCGGCCTGTGTCATCAAGCCGGTGTAACCCCAGATGTTCTCATTGGAACCCTCGGCAAGGCCTTCGGCGCCGCTGGCGGCTTTGCGGCAGGCAGTCGCACGCTCCGCAACTACCTCGTCAACTGCAGCCGGGCGTTCATCTTCACCACTGCGCCACCCCCGCCCGTTGCTGCCGCCGCCCTCGCCGCACTAAATATCATCCGGGGAGACGAGGGCAACGCCAGACGACACGCCCTGGCGGACCGTATCCTCCAGCTCCAGAGCCGGCTCCCCCAAAGACCCCCCGGGCTACCCCGGTCGCCAATATTTCCAATAGTCCTTGGGCCAGATCGAGCGGCCGTCGACGCCTCTCTCCTCTTGCGCGCCCGCGGGTTCTTCGTCCAGCCAATCCGCCCTCCAACCGTGCCTGATGGTACCGCCCGCCTGCGAATTACCCTCTCGGCCGCTCACCAACCCAAAGACGTTGACTCCCTCGCCCACGCACTTGCCCCTCTCATCCCCCAATGACCTTCGACCAACTCGACCGCAGGTACCTTTGGCACCCCTTCACGCCCATGCGCGAGTGGTTGGCCGAGACTCCCCTCGTCATCGAACGCGCGGAGGGGAATGAGCTCATCGATACCGAAGGCCGCCGCTACCTGGACGGCGTCTCCTCCCTGTGGGTGAACGTCCACGGCCACGCCCACCCCGCCATCAACGCCGCGATATCCGAACAGCTCGCCAAGGTTGCTCATACCACCCTGCTCGGCCTTGCCAGCACCCCATCGATTTTGCTCGCCGAGAAGCTCGTAGCCCTCGCTCCACCTGGGCTCGCGCGCGTGTTCTTTTCTGATTCGGGCTCCACCGCGGTTGAAGTTGCTCTCAAATTAGCCTTTCAATTCCAACAGTTACGTGGCTTTCCCCGTCGCGTTAAGTTTCTCGCGCTACGCAACGCGTACCACGGCGACACCATCGGATCCGTCTCATTGGGCGGCATCGACACCTTCCACCGGGTCTTTCAACCTCTTCTCTTCCACACCCTTCGCGTCAACCCGACCATTCCCGAACTGCAACAAGCCTTCGCCGACCACGCTCATGAGCTCGCCGCATTTGTACTTGAGCCTTTGGTTCAGGGCGCGGCTGGCATCCTCCTCCAACCTCCTGGCTTCCTGCGCGAGGCGCGATCTCTCTGTCACAGCCACGGCGTGCTCCTCGTCGCGGACGAGGTCGCGACCGGCTTTGGCCGCACCGGCACCATGTTTGCCTGCGACCAGGAAGGAGTCACCCCCGACCTCCTCACTCTCGCCAAGGGCCTAAGTGGAGGATACCTCCCCGTCGCAGCAACCATGGCCACCGACGAGGTCTTCCGTCAGTTCCTTGGTCTGCCTGAGGAGCGTCTGACCTTCTTTCACGGCCACAGTTTTGGCGGCAACGCCCTCGGCTGTGCCGCGGCCCTTGCTTCGCTCGATCTCTTCCAGCGCGAGCAGACGCTCGCCAGTCTGCCCCCCAAGATCGCCGCCCTGCGCGCCCGACTCAGCGCCAAGATCGCGTCCCTTCCCCACGTCTTCGAGATCCGCCAGAAGGGGCTCATGGTCGGCATCGAGCTCCGCCGTTCTGACTCCCGCCCCTACTCCCCAGAGGAGGCCGTAGGCGCACGTGTCTGTCGAATCGTCCGACGCCACGGGGTCATCTTGCGCCCCCTCGGCTCCGTGGTCGTTCTCATGCCTCCGCTGTCGGTCACTACCGACCAGATTGACCGCCTCGTGGACGCGACCGCCGCGGCGATAACCGAGGCCACCAGCCACCCACTGCCTGCCCCCGCCCTGCCCCCCTCCCCGTCACCCCACCCCACCACGGCCGCCGCACCACTCCGCGGCATCTTCCTTGTTGGTACAGATACCGGCGTGGGCAAGACCACGGTTGCCGTGGGCCTCCTCACCCTGGCCCGAGCTCGCGGTCTCGCCCCGGTGCCCTTCAAGCCCGTGGAAACCGGCGCCAGCCCCGACCCCGACGACGCACTCCGTCTCCGCTCCGCCGCCGGTCGCGACGCTCTTCCGCGCGAAATCATTTGTCCCTACGCCTTCTCCCCGCCGGTTGCGCCTGCCCTCGCCGCCGAACAAGCCTCCACTCGCCTCAGTCTGGATGGAATCATCTCCGCCGCACGCCGCGCTGCCGCTCTCGGCGATTTTCTTCTGGTCGAGTCAGCCGGCGGAGTTCTCTCCCCCTACTCCGAGAACCTCACCACTGCGGACCTGGCTGCCGCCCTCGGACTTCCTGTCCTCCTCGTCGCACGCAACGCCCTCGGCACAATCAACCACGCAGCCCTCGCCATAGCAGAGTTGCACCGCCGCCACCTCCCTCTCACCGGCGTCCTCTTCGTAGACACGACACCTTTGTGCACCCCCGACCGTCCCCACAACTCTCGATTCGTTCGCGCCCTCACCGGAGTCCGCATCCTCGGCACACTGCCCTTCCTCCCCGTCCCCACACCCGACGGAGTAGCCGCTGCCCTTCGCCTCAACGTCGACGTCGACCTGCTGCTCCCAAGGCTCAGGTAGCCTGCGCCGGCCGGGCCTCGGGAAAAATCACGACCCGTCGCGCGGGCCCTTCCCCTTCGGATTCAGTCCTGACCCCAGGATACTCAGCCAGCGTCGTATGCACCACCTTGCGATCATGTGCGCTCATCGGCTCCACAGGAACCGGACGCCCGGACCGCACTGCCTTCTCTGCCAGCCGCCGCGCCAAGTCTGCCAGCGAGTCCTCCCGCCGGCCCCGGTAGCCTTCGGCATCCACCACCAGAATTGCCGCCTCGCCCGGCTTCTTGAAGACGATTCGGCTGACCAAATACTGAAGCGCGTCCAGTGTCGCACCCTTCTTTCCAATGACCAGCCCGGACTCCGATCCATGTGCGTCGAGAATGATCCGCTCGCCGTCCTCAAAAGCACTCACCTCCGCCTCGACCCCCATGCGCTCAAGCACCTCTCGCAGCACCCTCGCCGCTAGCTCACGTTTCTCACCCAGCGCTCCCTGCTCGCTCATGCCTGCTCCCGTTGTCATATGTTGAACGTTGCACTTGGGGTCGGCAACGGTGGTGGTGCCCCCGGACTTTCGGGCTGGCCCCCGGGCTCAGGACGGCTCGAGACAGACGCAGCGATCGCATTCTCCATCCCTGCCGCGCTCTTCGCCTCACCGACAATCCGCGGCGTTGCCTTCGCCCGCCCCTCAGCCGCTCCAGACGCCGTTCGCGTCAACGCTCCGCGTCTCTTCCCGACGCTGCGCGTCCTCGCGCTCTTCGAGTGGGCGTGCCCCTTGCCTCGAACGCGTCTTATCTGACTGCTGGTCCGCGCCCTCTTCTTCTTCTTCCTCGTCACCTTCATGGTCACGTGGGCCACGACCCTACTTTTCACACCCCTCCCTTGTCAACTCCAACCCTTGCCTCTCCAATACCTTCGCGAGCCTCCATCACAGTGGTAACTTATCCACGGTGATGCATGCTTGTCCTGCGCATTGCGTTGTCGCACCTCCTGGGTCTTTGCGTAGTCTCCGATACAAATTACCGTTGACGGGTCAGGATCGGCTTGGTAAAGTCCGCCCGCTTCGGCTTCCGAAGCGTGCTCTTCCGAAACAGCAAGAGAGGACCTAAATGGAGCCATCTTTCCACGTGGGTGACTTGGCTGTCTACCCGGCACATGGGGTGGCGCAGATCATCGGTGTTGAGACCCGCGAGATCTCGTCTAGCAAGCAGACATTCTACATCCTGAAGATTCTCGACAACGGGATGAAGATCATGATTCCGATGAATAACGCTGGCGCCGTCGGTCTGCGTGAGCTCATCCGCGCGGATGAGGTGGACGAGGTCTTCGAGATCCTCAAGAGCCGCGAGGTTTCCGTCGAGGGGCAGACCTGGAATCGGCGCTACCGCGAGTACATGGAGAAGATCAAGACCGGTTCTGTCTTCGAGATTGCAGAGGTCTTGCGGGACCTGCAACGCCTCAAGGGGGACAAGGAGCTCTCCTTTGGCGAACGCAAGATGCTCGACACCGCGCGCACCCTTCTGGTCAAGGAGATTGCCGTTGCGACCAAGTCCAACGAGGGCAAGATCCAGGAAAAGCTGAACCGCATTTTCGCCTGCTAGGCGGCTAGACGTCGAGGTTGCGGACGTTAAGCGCATTCTGCGCGATGAACTCCCGGCGCGGCTCGACCAGGTCACCCATGAGGGTCGAAAAGAGTCGGTCGGCTTCGTAGGCATCCTCGACCCGCACCTGCAGCAGCGTCCGGCGCGCTGGATCCATGGTCGTCTCCCAAAGCTGATCAGGGTTCATTTCCCCCAGACCCTTGTAGCGCTGGATTTGCAGGCCCTTCTTGCCAACCTCGTGCACCCGCTCCGCCAGATCTTCGAGGCGATTGAAGCTGAGGACCTCCGACCCGGCCTCCAGGAGATAGGGTGGGGGACCCAGCACGGCCAGCTCTTGGTAGAGCGCGGTCAGGTCGGCGAACTCAGGCGAATCCAGAAACTGGAAGTCAATCACGGTCGGCCGCCGAATGCCCGCGGGGCGCACGGGAGCCTCGATCTTGTAGCCCCCGTGCTCGCTATCAGGCGCCAACTTGAGCACCACCTCCTTCAGCTCGGGCGCGTAGGCATCGAAGTATTCTTCGAGGCGCGTTAAGGCCTTGGCCAGGATTTTCGGATCGCGAAGATCCGCCTTGGCCAGCCGCGCTGCCTTCACGATTGCGTCGATCAGACGTGCGTCGCACTTGCGATCCAAGACCTTCAGCAGCCGTTTGTAGCGGCCCGCTTGTCGCGCCAGGTGGCGCAACTTGTCGCCGCTGATCACCCCACCGCCAGTGCTGGGTCGCAACAGCAGATTCTCAGTCGCGCTCTCAAGCAGAAACTCTTCCAGCGCCTGCTCGTTCTTCAAATACAGTTCCCGCTTGCCCTTCTTGACTCGGTACAGAGGCGGCTGCGCGATGAATAGGTACCCGCGCTCCACGATCTCAGGGAAATGCCGGTAGAAGAAGGTGAGTAACAAAGTCCTGATGTGACTGCCGTCCACGTCCGCGTCGGTCATGATGATCACGCGGTGGTAGCGAATCTTGTCGATTTCCTTCTCTTTCTCAACGCCGCAACCGAGAGCGGTGATGAGGACGACGATCTCCTGCGAGGAGAGCATCTTGTCCAGGCGCGCCTTCTCGACATTGAGGATCTTGCCGCGCAGGGGAAGGATGGCCTGATCTTTTCGGTTGCGCCCTTGCTTGGCTGAACCGCCCGCGCTGTCGCCTTCCACGATGTATAGCTCGGAGAGGGCGGGATCCCTTTCCTGACAGTCGGCCAGCTTGCCCGGAAGCGACGATATGTCGAGGGCGCCCTTGCGCTGCACCAGCTCGCGCGCCCTGCGAGCCGCGTCCCGCGCGCGCGCAGCCAACACTGCCTTCTCAATGATCTGCTTGGCTTCGCGGGGATGCTCTTCCAGGTACCGACCCAGGCGCTCGTTGACCACGCGTTCGACGATGCCCTTCACCTCCGAGGAAACCAGCTTGTCCTTGGGCTGATTGCTGAACTTCGGGTCAGGGTGCTTGACCGACACCACGGCGACGAGCCCCTCGCTGATGTCGTCGCCGCCCAGGCCGTTCTTCAGGTCCTTGAGCAATCCGGCGGCCTGGGCGTAGCCGTTTATCGTGCGGGTCAGGGCGGCGCGAAACCCCGTCAGGTGCGTGCCCCCGTCCTTGTTCTTGATGTTGTTGGTGAAGCAGTAGACGGCGTCCTGATACGAATCGTTCCACTGAACGGCGATCTCGACCTGGGTTTGCTCCTGTTCACCCTCGATGACGATGGGCTTCTCGTGCACCGGCACCTTGGAAGCGTTCAGATCAGCTACGAACTGGCCCAGACCACCGGCAAACTTGAACTCGTGCGACTTTCCGCTGCGCTCGTCCTCCAGGGTGATGGTCAAGCCCCGGTTCAGATACGAAAGCTCGCGCAGTCGCTGCGACAGCACCTCGAAGCTAAACTCGGTGATGCCTGCAAAAATCCTAGGGTCGGGTTTGAACGTCACTTTGGTGCCGGTCCTCTCCGACACGCCGATCTCGTCCAGGCCGGTCGCAGGATCGCCGCGCCGATACTCCTGGTAGTAGACCTTGCCATCCCGCTTGATTTCCAGCTTCAGCCACTCCGACAGAGCGTTCACCACCGAGACCCCCACGCCGTGGAGGCCGCCCGAAACCTTGTAGTTCGCGTGGTTGAACTTGCCCCCGGCGTGCAGGACGGTCATGACGACCTCGGCCGTCGGCCGCTTCTCAGTCGGGTGCTCGCCGACCGGGATACCACGCCCGTTGTCATCGACCGACACGGAGTCGTCGAAATGGACGGTTACGTCGATGCGGTCGCAGAAACCAGCGAGGGCCTCGTCGACCGAGTTGTCCACGACCTCATACACCATGTGGTGCAGGCCCGTCCCGTCATCCGTGTCCCCGATGTACATGCCCGGCCGCTTGCGCACGGCCTCCAGGCCCTTGAGAACCTGGATGCTCTCTTCATTGTATTCGCTTGCAGCCCGATTCGGGTCTTGCCCCAGGGCATCGTCGCCATCCTGCGCCATGACAAAAAACCAAGAAGTTACAGTTACATAGCACCATGAACATGGGGTGTAAAGGAAAACCGAACTGGCTTCTCTCCCCCGCCCCGCTCGCTTCGCTCGGCCCCGCCAAACCGACACCTACAAACGCCGCACCGTGCCCCCGTTGACTTCATAGTCAACACAACCAGCCAGCGGGGGCAAATGCTCTCGCTCCGTTACTGTGATGAGACTCTGGCACGAGAGGGCGGCCATCGCCTCGAACAGCCTCCGCCGTCGCTCCTCGTCCAGTTCACTCGCCACATCGTCCAGCAGCAAAAGAGGCGCCTCTCCCAAAACCTCGCGTAGGTGTTCCAGTTCCGCAATCTTGAGGGCCAGCACGAGGGAACGAACCTGACCTTGCGACGCGTGTTCGCGCGCCAAATGGCCGGCGAGTTCCAGCTCGAGATCATCTGTCTGCGGCCCGAATCCGGTAAAGCCCCGTCTCCCGTCCGCCTTCCAATTTGCCAGCAGCCCCTCTCGCAAAGCAGAGAGAACTTCTCCCTCGCTTTCCGCGGCCTCGACCCGCGGATCGCTACGGTAGCGCATGCCCACCGCTGCATCGCTGTGAATCTGGCGAAACGTCGACTTCAGCCGCGGCAAGAGCGATCGCTCCGTCTCGCGTCGGCGAATCACGATGCGCGCTCCCGCCTCGGCGAGCTTTTCGTCGTAGCTTGCGAGCAGCGTTCCCTCCACAGGACCCCGGCGGAGAAGGGCGTTGCGGCTCCTCAGCACTCGCTCGAAGGTCAGCACCTCGCGATAGTAGGGGCGATACGCGCCAAACACGACACGGTCGAGGAAACGTCGCCTCTCTGCTGCCGCTGCCTTGGGGAGCCGCAGGTCTTCTGGCCCGAAGAACACGGTCCCGACGCCTAGCAAAGCGGACGAATCACGCCGCACGGCCTTTGCGTCCAGAAGCGTGGTTTTGTGACCCTGCGAAATCTGGATCTTAATCGCCCGGTCGAGCGCGCGGACAGTGATCTCAGCTTCGACCGTCGCTCCCTGACTACCCCAGGCGACCACATCGGACAACGTGTTGGTCCGAAACGAGCGAAAGCAGAGCGCAGCATAGGCTGCCTCCAAGATGTTCGTCTTTCCTTGCCCGTTCTGGCCGAAAAGAACCGTGGCGGCCGGGCCCGGCCGGAATGCCAACGGAGCGAGGTTTCGCCAACCGCTGGCTCGCATTTCCCTGACGATCACGTCGTTATCACTCTAGTCGCCTTTGACGGTTCCCATGATCGCTTCGGCGCTGAGTGAACCTTTTGCGGGTTCTCATGTCAAAGTCGCATCGGCATGACCACGCCAAGGTAGTCGCTATCATCGGCGGGACGGATCACCACCGGGTCCAGATCCTCCCCCAACTCCAGCCGCACGTTCTTCGAAGCCATTTCGGACAAGAGGTCGATGAAGTAGCGCGCGTTGAATCCAATCTGCAACGCCGATCCCTTGTAGTCCACGTCCAGCTTCTCATGCGCGTTGCCAAGATCCGGGTTATCCGCCTCTATAGCAAGCGAGCCCTTCTCCAAGATCAGGCGTATGCCCCAGGTCTTGTCTGAAGCGATGATGGAAACTCGGCGAAGCGCCTCCAACAGAACCTCTCGTTCGATCACCACGATCTTGTCGTTCTCTTTGGGGATGACCTGCTCATAGGGTGGAAACTGCCCCTCTCCCAGCATCACCGTAAGGGTCACATCGTCGGCTCGCAGTACGAAGTACCCCTGATGGATGCCGATCTCACAAGCGGCCTCCCGACCCTCGATGGCCCGGCGAATCTCCCCTACCCCTTTGCGCGGGATCAGCACACCGCTTTCCAGCTTCGGGCCGTTCACCAGGGCCCTGCCAAACTTGGTCAGACGATGCCCGTCGGTCGAAACCATGCGGCCGGTCTGTCCATCTGACTCGAACAGGACACTGGCGAGGTGAGGTCGCGTATCATCCTGCGAGATGGAGAAAGCCGTCTTGCCGATCATCTCCGAAAGAACCACTGGATCAACTGCGCTCAGTTCCGCGTCGGCCACGGCAGGAAGCTTGGGGTAGTCCCTCTCACTCAACCCCACAACCTTGAATTCTGCGCGCCCGCTCTGGATCTCCAGCCAGTTGTTCTCTGTCCTACGTAGGTGAACCTCCTCCCCCGACAGTCCTTTCGCTATTTCAAAGGCCTGCCGCGCCCCTACCGTCACTCCCCCTTCCTGCTCGATTCTAGCAGGCAGCGTCACCACTATCGCGACCTTGAGGTCTGTCGCTGCGCATAAGACTCGATCCGCTCCCTCCGTGCGAATGAGCACATTGGCCAGAATCGGCATGGTGCTTTTTCGGTCGGCGATGCCATGCGCGAGGTAGAGGCCCCGAAGTAGCTTGCTCCTATCGATCCGAATGTCCATCGGTCACCCTCGTCCTTTTGTCTTTTAACCGGTCACTCTGAATCTATTAAGATCTGATCAAAGAAAGCAGCAGTATAGGGCCCTGTGGAATCCTGGAAAGAATCGGTTTCTCGTCGCTGAGGAAGGAGAGACGCCTGGGGAAAAGCCGGGAGAATGAAGGTGAGAGGAGCCAGGAAACTGGGCCAGCCAACTTGTCAAGTTTTGCTCCACAGCTTTGCCCCAGAGATCCAGACAGTCAACTGTTGATACAAGCGTCGAACGTCAAGCGGGCCTCTATGCCTCGGCTATGAGGATGGGCCACACAGGAGGCGGCACAAACGGGAGCCGTACCGACCCGTAGCTACGCCGACAGAAACGAGCTAGTGCCTCCGGTCAGAAGAGCGGTCATGTTTCGGTGGACGAGGCGCCCGGACGGCAAGGCGCGACGAGGGCGCATACTAGACGTATGTAACCGAGGAGCAACGCAGCCGGCCGGGATGGA
>Ga0182010_10001306_pt1 | contig 13278 bp, 13 predicted proteins | sample 611E1MmetaG_FD_120488 | JGI IMG/M metagenome (GOLD analysis project Ga0182010, IMG submission 120488) | Permafrost microbial communities from Stordalen Mire, Sweden - 611E1M metaG | ecosystem: Environmental > Terrestrial > Soil > Wetlands > Permafrost | place: Sweden: Stordalen | collected...
CAGGGTCGAGGCGTCGACCATCGCCCCGGGTGGACCGGCGTCGAACCCGGCTGTCGATTCAAACAGCGCGAGAGCATAGTCGGTGAGTTCCAGGGTCTCGGGCGGCCCGTCGAGTCGGTGGACCAAGCGCTGGTAGCGCGGTCGGAAGATAGGCTCGATGCCGCTCGACACATTGCCGGCCAGCAGGCTGATGGTGCCGGCGGGCGCCACCGCGAGCAGGTGGCCGTTGCGAATCCCGTCGCTGCGGATGAGGAGTTGCAAATGCTCGGGCAGGGCCGCCACGAAAGGCGACAACAGAAAACGATCAGCGTCGAGCGCCGGGAAGGGACCACGCTCGCGCGCCAGATCGATGGACGCCCGATAGGCGGCGTGGGCGATCGTGCGCATGATCGCGGCTGCGGCCTGGCGGGCTTCCTCACTGTCATAGCGTTTCCCCAACATCAACAGGGCATCGGCCAGACCCGTCACGCCTAGCCCCAACCGTCGGGTGGCGCGCGCCTCGGCGGCCTGCTCGGGCAAGGGAAAGTGCGAAATATCGATCACGTCGTCGAGAAAACGCACCGCCAGGGCGGCGGTGGTCGCCAGCGCGTCGAAGTCGAAGGCCGCCCGAGGCGTGAACGGATCCCTGACGAAACGAGGCAGAACCAGCGAGCCCAAGTTGCAGGCACCGTAAGGGGGCAGGGGAAGCTCGCCGCATGGATTGGTCGCGGTGATGCGCTCGCGGTACCAGAGATTGTTCAATTGATTCACGCGGTCGACGAAGACCACGCCCGGCTCGCCACTTTCGTGGGCGGCGTGCACGATCCGCTGCCACAGCTCGCGTGCACGCACGCGGCGCCACACGCGACAGAGCACGGCCCCTGCGCTGCCTGTCCACATGCGCATCTCGACGGGGCCGTCTTGGCCGCCGTCGTCCAGACTATCAACGGGAAAAACCAAGGCGAAATCGCGGTCGGCCGCCACCGCATCCATGAGTTTGTCGCTCACCTGTACGGACAGGTTGAAGCTGGCCAGGGCGCCGCCGCCGCGTTTGGCGTCGATGTACTCGTTAATGTCGGGATGATCGCAGCGCAGAGTGGCCATCATGGCGCCCCGTCGCTCGCTGGTGTTCTGCAGGGTGGCGCACATGGTGTCCCAGACGCGCATGAAAGACACCGGCCCGGTGGCCACCTGCCCAGTGGAACGCGCGCGTGCTCCGCGCGGCCGCAAGGTGGAAAAGTCGGTGCCCACGCCTCCGCCCTGTTGCAGGGTGACCGCGCCTTCCTGCAGCGCGGAGAAGATCCCCTCCATCGAGTCCTGCACCACGCCCATGACGAAGCAGTTGAACAGGGTTACGCGCCGGGAGGTGCCGGCCCCGGCCAGGATGCGGCCGCCCGGCAGAAACCTCTGGCCAAGCAGGAGCGTCTCGAATCGGCCGGCCCAATCCGGATCGGATTCGGCCTGGGCCACCGCGCGCGCCACCCGACGAAAGGTGTCGGCCAGGGTGGCATCGCTGCCTTCCTGTCGATAGCGCAGCTCCCAAATGCGCTGCGAGATCGGCGGCAACGTCTGGCTGGCTGACTCTCCTGTCGCGTCCCGAATCTGGCCATGGCTTGTCATGTCTTGCCGTCCCCTCCCAGCACTCAAAGCATACCGCGTCCGAGATCCAGAGCTCGTTTCCCTGAACGTGGGAGTCGGTGGCCGCTATCATGCGTCATTCGGCCATGCTCGCCCTGCTCCCGGCAGGCAGCGGTCGAGTGGACCCTGCCCGCCAGGGCTGGCAAGCAGTCGATCTACGTCGCGGTCGGCAACTGGAACTACTTCATCAGTGCGCATGACGACGTCGTCGTGCCATGAGCCATTGAGAATGTCCTGCGCGCGAAGAGCGAACCAGAGGAGAATGCGACAATGAAGAACTTCGAAACCATGATGGCATGGCCAGCAATTTCGCAGTTGTACGGTGCCGCTACCGGTGTGTGGCGCGGACGGAGTGGTTTCGCTGGCCACGATCGCGCTGGACATGAGTCGCTCCGACGTGAAGGCGGCGTTCGCCGCCGCCGATTCCTCGGTCTACGGCGGGAGCCTGGGGAATATCTGGAGTATCTCCCAGGAAGGCGGCGGGAGGATTCGGGTGGGCAGCGACTGTCCCCCGCAGACGACGGACTCATGTCATGCGCCTCCGGTCGGGATTGCGCGCCTCGCGGACGACCTCGCGTCTCTGGCCTCCTATGCGCTCGCCTCCGCAGCATGCGCGGGGCTTTGAGCCGCGAAGGTTTTCCGAGCGCGCAGGTGGTTGTGAAGACGCGTGACCGTTACCCGCCGGCCCGGACTACGTCCGCCGGGACCCGGAAGGCGAGACCTTGCTTGAGGAGTCTGCCCTATCTTCTGCCACGCCAACACCTGGGCCATCGTGGCCGCGGCCAAACTCGCTCTGGCGGACCGGGCCATGCAGTACTACCTGCAGATTACGCCCTTCATGCGACGGGATGTCGCCCTCGCCACCACGAGACTTGAAACCACCTAGTATCAGTGTGATACTAGCTTCTGGTGCCGCGGAAACTTCGGGAGCTGATTGCTGATCTCAAGCGGGCCGGTTTCGTTCAGGAGCCAGCCCGCGGGAGTCATCGCAAGTTCCGGCATCCGAAGGGCGTCACCGCGGTGCTTTCCGGGCACAGCGAGGGAGCGGACGCGCTTCCCTACCAGGAACACCAAGTCCACCAGGTGATCGAGGAGAGCCGAAAATGAGCACGAAACGCGAACGCAAAACGGAGATCCGCCGCTTGTCGGCGCACTACCCGCGCGTGATCGAGTGGAGCGATGACGATCACTGCTATGTGGGCAGCGCTCCTCCCTTGGTTGGCCAGTGCTGCCACGGCGCAACCGAGGCCAAGGTGGCGGCTCAGTTGGCGGCCATCGTGGAAGATCTGGTGCAGGACGTGATTGACGGGAAGATGCCCGAGCCGGAGAGCCAGGCCGGCAAGAGTTACAGCGGGAAATTCGTGGTCAGGATCCGGCCAGCTGTGCACAAGAAACTGGCGCTGAAGGCGATGGCCCGTGGCGAAAGCCTGAACCAGTTCGTAGCCGAAGCGCTGACGCGCGCATAAGTACTCGCCGAGCCAGCCAGTCCTACGAAGGGCAGTCTTCGTCCTTGGTCGGGCTGAGGTGCGCCCACTGGATGGGTCCGTCGGACGCGCCAAACCCTACGGTAGTGAAGGTGTCGACCTCGTTGTCAGCCGGCAGCATGTCGAGCAGCGACGAACTGCCAGTCATGCCGCAAGTTGACGGCGTGCCACCCAAGGCTGGCACCATCGTTGCCCCTGTACCCGTCGACCCACCACTGGGAGCAATCCCATCCACGCCGCTGTCGTCATTGCCCGCCAAACCCAAGGAGTCGGTTTTCGTGCAACCGAGCGACAGGGCAAGGTAGGTCACAGGAAGAAGAGAAAGGAAGCAGTTCTGGAAGGTGGTTGTCTTCTTCACGGCACTCCTCGTTTGGTTCCCACCACGACCGCCCCAGCCCACAGAAGAGATGCGATTGGCCCCCACATGCCCAAGCACTATCGTCGATCTCGGGCACAGACGCGAGAGCGGTTCGCGCGGGTTGAAGCCAGCGTTGATGAAAGGCTAGCCAAGAACGAACGCGCCGTAGCCTACGACCTCGTCGCGCGGGCCGCATCTCCATGCCATCGCGGTCGACGGAGCCTACGTCCGTCCCCGGCCCCGACGGGCAGCCGAGCTTTCGCGCCTTGTCCGGGGCCGGCTTCGCCGGCCGCGTACCATCGCGGGAGGGCATGGGAACCCTTCCAGGGTTCCCATGTCAGACGACGTGGGCAGCCGGCCGGCTTCGCCGGCCGCGTACCATCGCGGGAGGGCATGGGAACCCTTCCAGGGTTCCCATGTCAGACGACGAGCTGGCCGCCCTGACCCTGGTTGTCACCGAAGCCTTCGATAATGGGACAGAACTCGTTAGGGGCTGGCGAGTGTTGAGTAGACACCTGGATTCGCAAGACCCTTTTGAGCTCCCGTGACGATTGCGCTGACAATTGTCGGGTAGGTCTGAGCGCCAGTGGTTCTGTTGAATATTGCGTACGAGCCCCCGTTGTCCCACCACACAGGACACATGCCAGCAGCTGTGGTGTCTCGAGAATAGGCATAGGCATGGGTAACTCTATTTGCCAATGCTTGAGCACTCTCGGAGCCCCATTCGCCGATGACGATGCCCCAGCCCGGCAACCAGCCTAGGATCTGCGTGACGGAATTCGCCATGCTGGTGTAGTCCGAAGCGCTTCCCCAGGCGTAAGGACTTGTGCTCAGGCCGAAATTGGTGGGCTGATAGGTGTGAACCGAGAAAACGAGATTGGGGTCGTTAATAACGGAAATCTTCAACATCGTGCTTATGCCAGTCGAAGACGGGCTAGCGCCTTGACCTTGGATCATGACGACGCGCGTAGCGTTGGCTCCGCCGGTGCCTCGGACCGCATTGACACACGCCTCGACGTACGAATTGAGGGCAGTCCCGCCACCGCCAGGTTCGTTGAAACATTCGAACATCAGTTTGCTACTGAAACCCGCGAAGGCGGTGGCGATCTGTTTCCAGACCGCACCTGACTCGGCTGCCACCGGGGTGGGGTCGGAGGGGAAAGTTACCCAACCATCGTGGTGCGTATTGACGAAGACGTACATGCCCGCGTCGATGGCCCACTGCGCCGTTTGCACCACTGAGGCCATCCACGCTGAATCGATGGTGTAGTTGGGCGCGGCGCCAAGGTGAGGGCCCCAGGTGACAGGGAGCCGCAGGAGATTGAAACCCGCTGCATGCACGGCGTTAATCAGGGTTTGGTTGGGCGCCGGGTTTCCCCAGCTGGTCACTTGGGGAGAACCGTCGAAGGAGTTGCCCAGATTCCAGCCCGGGGACATGGCCTTGACCAGGGCTAGCATCGCCGGGTTCCTTCCACTGGTGGCCGTATTCCCGGCGGCACCCGTGGATCCCCCTGTGGCCGTGGTCCCGCTTGTCGTTCCCCCTGTGGCCGTCGTGCCGCCCATTCTTCCCCCACTGGCCGTGGTCCCGCCCGCAACCATGGATCCACCGCTGGCCGTCGTGCCGCCCATTCTTCCCCCACTGGCCGTGGTCCCGCCCGCAACCGTGGATCCACCGCTGGCCATGGTCCCGCCCGCAACCGTGGATCCACCGCTGGCCGTCGTGCCGCCCGTCGGCTTCGAGCCACCGGTGGCTGGGGAGCCGCCGCTGGTGGGGTTGCCTCCCGTTGCGCTCGTGCCGCCGCTTGAGCCACCGGAAGGTTGGATGCTTCCTCCAGTCGCAAGCGTCCCTCCTGTGGCCGGAGTCGCCGTGCTGCCACCGGCCGCGACCCTCCCCCCGGTGCTCGTGGTACCACCGCCCGTCGCCGGCGCGGTGGTGCCGCCTGGGGGTGAGCCGCCAGAGGGCGTGGTATTGCCTTCTCCAGTACCCGAGTTGCCGCATGCGGGGAACAGCATTCCCAAGCTGCCGGCAAGCAGGAGTGACGCCAAAAGTCCACCCTTTCCACGTTGGTTTGTGTTGTCTCGTTGCATGCGCTTCTCCCTGTAATGGAACCGACGGTCGCGTTCCTATCGGTTCAGTAGCACTGACCCAAGAAAATGGCCCACGAATGGCTCACTTTTCTCGTGCGCAAGAAAGAGGCGCCGGCGGTGAGACGCGCTGCATTAATAGTCCTCCCGCGGCAACGAGATGGCCCACCTGTTGTGCTGTTGAAAGAAGGACTCCGCCAGTGGAGATGCTCGCGCAGTTCCGCGGGTTCTCGGCCGCGCTGAGCGCGGCCGTCGTCGGAAAGCAAGGACAGGGGAAGAAAGCGGAGCGCAGCGCTCCGAGCAGGCTCACAAGCAAGGCAACCATCGCACGATTGTGCATGATGTTGGTCGGTCGCGGCCAGCCGGCTGTGGATTTTCCGCCACCGTCGGAAAATCGGCGGCACGGACGACCGCCTGGCTAGGGCTTGATCTGGCTGGCCACGATCCGGGTGAACCTCGCGCCGTACGGCGGCCGCATGAGTTTGAGTAGGCCGCAGCGCCCCGCCGCAAGGCCGGGGTCTGCCCACCGAAGGCTCATTGTGGGACCGCTTACAGGTCGAGGGTCGCAGGTTCATCCTCTCGGGTTGTCTTCCCGTCCAGGTTTGGCAGGCCGTCGCCTTGGCTCCAGCCTTCCCCTTTTCCGCGCACCAGCCCCCCCTTGAATCGAGTACGCTCATGCGCCCTCGGCCGAGTCGTGTGTCCGCGCCCCGACTTCTCGAAGCTGACTGCGACAGGGTGCCACAGCCCTAGAGCGCCGAACGGTTTGCCTCCCGTCGTGAAATCGCGCATTTGCGTCGCGTCCCTTCGTTGCTCGTCGGCCAAATACGTCGAGTATTCTCCCTCCTCGCGCCTCGGGCCGCTCGCAACTACCCAATTTCACTCGGTCCGTCAAACCGTTCGGCGCTCTAGTCGAGGCACGGCGCCGTCGCGAAGGCCAGCTCGAGGTTGAGCTGCTGGGCGTGTTCGAGGGTGTCGGAGGCGAAGTAGAAAACCCAAACCTGGTTGCCAACGAGAACCGCGCTGGGGCCCGCGGTCAGAAACGCGTCGAACTGGCCCGGCCGTCGCGGCAGGACCGGCGCGGGCTCGCGGGTGAAGTGGACGCCGTCCTCGCTGAAGGCGTGACCGACAGCGCCCGGCATCAGGCTCGAGCAGGCGTCGTTGGCGCACTCGGCTTCCTCCGCCTTGGAGTAGCCGAAGTAGAACAGGTGGTAACCGCCGCCCGGCGCTGCCAGCAGGTTGGCGTGGCTGACCAGCTGCTCGTCCCAGGCTCCTGCCGGGCCGCCCCCCAGCGCCGGGTCCGGGCGCGGGGTCCAGGTCAGGCCATCGCTCGATGTGGCCAGGCCGATGCGCATCGTCGCCAGCTCGCCGGGCAGCGGGCCGAAGCCGGCGTAGGCCATCAGGTAGCGGCCGGAGGAAGGCTCCCAAACCACGCTCGGCTCGAGTACGCCGCCCACCGTGACCGTGCACGAGGGCGGATCCAGGCAGGTTGGCTGCTCCCAGTCCGACTGCCCGACGAACACGGGGCCCTCACGACGGGTCCACGACAGGCCGTCGATCGAGGTCGCCATGCCGATGGCCCACTGATTCTCGGCGACAGCGAGGTCGGCGGTGTAGTACTCGCGCAAGGCCCCGTCCGGTCCGCGCAGGACGCTGGGCGTCTCGACGCCGCGGGAATCGAACGTGCCGGGCGGCAGGACCAGCGACACCTGGTGGCCCGGGAGCGTGGGGGCGATCCAGCGATCGTCCCAGATCTGGCCGTCCGTGCTCTCCAGGTAGGCGGTACCCATGGTGCCCACTCCTCCCAGCCAGGGCGGAGTGGTCCAGTCGACCGAGGTGAGCCACATGCGGTAGTGGCCGCCTTCGAAGAGCACCGAGGGATCGCTCGTCATGCCATACGGGTGGAACGGCTTGCCCGAGGTCGAGGTGAGCGGCGCGGAACGCGTGAAGGATCCCAGGCTCCGGCAGCGGAGCGCGTCCACGTCCGCGGCCGACGCGTCCGCGAGCGTCGCGTCCGGGAACTCCACGTCGCTGGGCCTTCCGTCGAGCGCACCGGCGTCGAGGCCGAGGGAAGCGTCAGCGGAGGCGGGCCGTGCATCGACGCCCGGGATCTCGGCGTCGCGCGGGCCAGCGTCCGGGCCGGAGGGACTCGTGCACCCGCAGGACGCGAGGATCGCGAAGGCGAGCGAGGCCGCGAAACGCCGCTCAGGGATCCTCATAGGTGAGGCCGCCGAAACGCTCGGCGTCGACTCGGTTCGCGCGCTGAGGAGTCCGTTCCGACCATTGGGCGCAGTCTACCCCATCGCTCTCTGCGAGAACACGCCGAGGCACGGCCGCCGCCCTACTTCCGCTCCGTATTGCCGGTCATGGGGCCTCGCAGCTACGGCCTGGCGCATATGATATCCGTTGGCCCGCCGCCCTCGCACATCCCTCCCATAGCCCGACACAGGCAATCGCAGGCATCGCTACAACCGGCCGGCAGGTCCACACAATATGGAGGCGGATTAGGGAAGCCGACAGCGCCCGCCAAATCGGTACCCGGATTCGCATGGCGTGACATCGAAAACAGTCTACCGCAGTTTGTTGAGGGCCGATGAGAGCCAACTACTAACCTACTAACCCCGGCGCCGCCACGCGATGGGCTCGCGCGCGACGAAGCGGTCATGCGCCAACAGGGCACAGACCACCACCGCGACCGCGGCGGTCCAGCTCAGGCTGCCGATGCCCACGATAAGACAACATTTTTCGCCTTGTGCAGCCCGACCACGATACCGAGGCAGATCGTTTCGGCCGCCGTTTCCAGTCCGAGGTCCATGCGCCGCTTCATGTCGGCGATGACATCCTGGACGGCTTCCTCAAGTAATTCCCAGGCAGCCTCGGTCGGCTCCACGTATCCCCATGAGTGCGATCCCGCCCGGCCGTTCAGCGAATCGAGGTCGAGGGCAGTGACCGCATCGAGAACCTCCTCGGCAGTTTCTTCAACTGAAGAGGAGGACACGAACTCGACAGCGATGGCCTGAGCCTCGGGTTTGAGATCCGGGTGTTTCTTCAGCAGCGCGTGCAGTACCTGGGCAAGCTCTCCCGGGGACGTCTTGTCCAACACCTGCAGGCTCGGGTTTGGCTGCTTCTGTTTCATTTCAGTGGGCGCGCAAGGTCGATGTCCGCGGCCTCCGCCTTGTGGCGCTTCCTCGGCCGCGTGGGGCCCGTCTGGGAGAGTGTGTACGACCGCTGAGCAAGCCGTTTTCACCCTCTCCGCCGAACGGGCGAGGGTAATGCGGCCTTACTCGCTCCAGTCCGGCAGTTCTGGAGCGAATCATGTCCGCGTTACCCGAGGAAGCACCCGCCGACATCGGCGAGCAACGTCTGTCGCCAGCAATCCTGGAAATCCTTCCAGGACAGGACGAAACCGCGCGCGAGAAGTGGCTCTTCTCGCCGGTGTTCGTCCGCCTGCTGGCGACGAATACGGCCTTTGGGTTCTCCGTTTCCACCTTCTATCTTCTGCCCAAGCATCTGGCGGTCAGCTTTGCCACCGAAATGCTGTCTCCACCGGGCTGAGCTTGGTATGAACGCTCCGTTGAATCTCGCAGGCCTCTCTACCAGCGGGCTGGGCGTGCTGGCCGGGTTGTCCACGGCAGTACTGTGGGCAGCCACAGCCGTGTGCTTCGAGTCGTCCAGCCGTCGTCTCGGGAGTCTGACAGTCAATGTGTTGCGCCTGGCAGTGGCGGCAATCCTTTTCACGGCGCTTTCACTGCTGCGCACGCACCATCTTCTGCCTACGGCCCTGTCTCAGGAGGCGTGGTTCTACCTGGGGCTTTCCGGACTCGTCGGGTTCGTGGTGGGCGATGTTCCCCTCTTCCAAGCCTTCGCGCTGATTGGCGCACGCTTGTCCATGCTCATCTACGCTTCAGTGCCGCTCATGACCGCGCTGTGCGGATTTCTGTTTCTCGGCGAGAGCATGAGCGGACGTGCTGTGGCCGGCATGGCCATCACTGTGGCCGGCATCGCCATCGCGGTGGGAGGCAAACCGGACGCGTCGAAGGATGGAACCGGCGTGAAGGCCGGTTCCCGCCGCACCACGGGCATCCTGATGGCCTTCGCCGGATCGGCGGGACAGGCCGCGGGCCTGCTGCTGGCCAAGCGCGGTGCCATGGGACTGGACAGCTTTGCGGCGACCCAGATTCGCGTGCTGGCAGGGCTTCTGGGCTTTTTTGTGGTGCTGGTCGCCGTCGGGAAGGTCCGCGCCTTGCGCGATCTCCTCCGGAACGCCATCGCATCGGACCGGACTGCCGGAGATCGTGCGCACCTGCGTTCCCTGCAATCGGCCCTGCTGGTTCTGTGCGTGGGCGCCCTGCTCGGGCCGTTCCTCGGTGTTTCCCTGGGATTGCTTTCCACCCAGCTTCTTCCCGCGGGCACGGCAGCCACCCTGATGTCCGTCGTCCCGGTGTTGCTGATTCCGGTCTCGGCCCTCGCCTTTCGCGAGCGCATCTTCCTGGTCGAAATCGCCGGCGCCGTGCTGGCCGTGGGCGGGGTGGCGTTGCTGGCGAGTTGACCGGACAGGAGAGGGTCGGCCTCTGTCGATCTCACACCGACTGGACCATGAAGCAATGGCGTGCCGCCTCGGTCTTGAACCACGTGAGCGTGTCCCTGACTTGCTCGGCATCAGGAAGCGTCCTGGGCACGCAGGCCGGCCGAGCTGATGCGCCTGACGCTCGGCCTGCCCCTGGACACCTGCCCCCATTGCGGACGCATGAAGCTGCGCGCTCTGGTCCGCGACCGCGAGAGCATCGAGCGCTTCCTCCGCCACCAGAACCTGTCGACCGAGCCGCTGGGCCTGGCCGAGGCACGGCCGCCGCACTGCTTCCGCTCCGTAGCCCGCCTCAAGCCGACCAGCCAGGTCGAGCTGCTCGAGTAGGCCGCAGCGCCGCTGCAAGGCCGGGGTCTGCCCACCGAAGGCTCATTGTGGGACCGCTTACAGGTCGAGGGTCGCGGGTTCATCCTCTCGGGTTGCCTTCCCGTCCAGGTTTGGCCGTCGCCTTGGCTCCAGCTTTCCCCTTTTCCGCGCACTAGCCCCCCCTTGAATCGAGTACGCTCCCCCTTTTCCGCGCACCAGCCCCCCCTTGAATCGAGTACGCTCAGGAATGTCTCGACCGTCTCACAATGCACGGCCAACGTTCTTCAGCAACTGAGCCAGCTTAGGACTGCCCTAGCTTTGCGAACTGCGTGAGCACTGTGATCAACCAGGACCTTCCGCTGTGAACTCCACCAACTGCGCCCCGAGCCTCGCTTGACAGCGCCACCAGCGAGGGCCATCGACCATGCTTCGCTCGCCAGGATCAGAGCCATGAACCGAGTGGGTAGCGGTATCCGAATCGCGTCGTTCGCTGTCTGGACGTCGCTCGCTCTGGCCGGATGTCTTCGTCCAGACCCGAGCAAGGCGGCTGCGACGACTCCCGCCGCGCTGCCCCCTGCCGACGAGCAACGCCGCATGATTTGGGACGGCGCCGGAATTCGCGCTCGCAATGTCGGCACCGGCCGCACGGCGCGCCTTGATTTCTGGGACGGTGGCAAGAGCTGGGCAAGTTGCGACCCGAAGCCGAATTGCCAGGCGACCCTTGTCGCCAAATCGGGCGTCGGGGTCGACGGAATCAACGTCGACGGCGCCAAGGGCCTCGAGTTCCACGCGACAGGATCTGGCTGGGCCGGGTCGGGCTGGAACTGGTTCGCTTGGTGGCCTCCGACGGCCGGAACGGACCTCAGGCCGTACCGGAGCCTGACCTTCCAGATTCGTGTCGAATCGAAGTCTAGCGACGCCGCACCCGACCCCCGCAGTGTCGTGGTTCGTTTGGCATGCAGCAACGGGAAGAAGATCACGGCCGGCGCGATGGTTCACAAGTATGACGGGAGGTTCGACGACGGCAAGTGGCACAAGATAACCATCCCCATCGCCGACCTCAGCCGCGGTGAAGGCGCGCAGTTCGATTGGGAGAAAGTTTGGGAGTTCCAGCTGTCCACATGGAGCGCCACAGCGCGGGATTTCAACGTCTACATCGACAAGATTGCGGCCGAGAAATAGGGCAGGGTCGGAATCGCCATCAATCACTGCAGCGCGGGCAAAGATCGCGCGGCTTCCTTTTTACAAGCCTCGACGTCCTTTTGGCTCTTGGCGCGCTCGAACTCGCGCGTCTTGTTGCCGGCCAGGTCGCGCTCGTAACCCTTGATCGTGAGAGGCCCCGTCATCGCCGTCATCACGCCGGCGATGACCTCAATCCGATACTGGTGGCCCGCCTTCATGGGCAAGGCGAAGGTCCATCGCCCCGTGGTCGCGGTGACGGTTAGATTGCCGCCGGGCGACTGATCGGCCCAGTGCGATAGCGTGCCGATGACGTGGCAACCGGGCAAGAGTTCGAAGTACCCGCCGAGCGACGAGACGTCCTTGTCGTCGACGAATTGAACGTAGCCGGTGAGGGTGGAAACCTGCTGCGGACCGAGGGGCTGCGGCCCGGGTGGATAGAGACGGTCAGGCAGCGGACCCCCGCCCGAGACGCACGCGGCTGACAGGGCAAAGATCACAATGAAGATCATCCCATGCTTTTGCATGGGGCAATTATGCTTCCACGGGCCGACGGTGGACACAATTCTTTGTGCGAGGCTTTCCTATCACGGCGAGGTTCTTGAGGTGAACTGCGGAATTCGCGGTGCCGAGGTACCCAGACAAATCCTAGACGGTGGGCTGGCTTGGTTTTCGGGCGGAGATTTGTTGCTCCTGCGCCACCAATTCTGGTGGTGGTTCCACCTGCACCGCCGGCTACGCTCGTCGTTCCTCCCGCTCCCGCAACGCCACCCTGTTCCTTGGCGGCGTCACCCGTAGCACCCGGTAGCCCGGAGTTGCTTGAACATCCTGATACCCCCAAGGTTACTATCACGGCACAAGCGAACCAAACCCTGGGAGTGGACAAAGACGAAGCCAGCCTAGCACTACTGATTGAAATTCTCCCGTCGCCGTCGCTGCTGCGGGCCCTGTCCGCTTTCTCGCTCCTCAGTCAGATACGCCGAGTATCTTCCCTCGTCGCTCGTCGCGGCCAGGGCTCCTCGCGACGCGCCGGCTCGGTCCGAATTTCAATCAGTAGTGCTAGGGAGGGCAGTCTTCGCCCTCGGTCGGGCCCAGGTGCGCCCACTGGATGGGTCCGTCGGACGCGCCAAACCCAACGGAAGTGAAGGTCTCGAAGTCACTGAGTTCGCTCGCGCTCGGGCGCGACGCCGTTGAGCAGGATCTCCTTCCCCGATTCAGTCCCGGCCCGAGCAGAGACGGTCAGTCGCGGCGGTCATGGGGCCTCGCAGCTACGGCCTGGCGCATGTGATATCCGTTGGCCCACCGCCCTCGCACATCCCGTCCTGTGCCGAAATTGGATCTGATGAAGTCGCCGTAATATCGGGCGGTTCTCCTCGGTCTTCCCCAGCGCAAGATTGGTGAAGACCACGGGTTTTGGCACTCCGATGGCCACGAGAAAGACAGACCTGAGCTTGCCGCTGCCGCTCCAATTTCTGGTAGCGTGGTCCGCGGTCTGGCTTGGCCGCGTTCTCCAAGAGCAGGTCGACTATCTGAAGGAAAGAAGAATCTAGTTGAGACCCCAGGAGTGCCAAACCAGGTTGAGTGCCGATTGATTCACGATGGCGTATCCACTTGCGCTCGCGGCGAGCATGCCCCATGAATCGCCGGTCCGCAGTCCTGGCCAATAG
>Ga0182010_10001307_pt1 | contig 13269 bp, 13 predicted proteins | sample 611E1MmetaG_FD_120488 | JGI IMG/M metagenome (GOLD analysis project Ga0182010, IMG submission 120488) | Permafrost microbial communities from Stordalen Mire, Sweden - 611E1M metaG | ecosystem: Environmental > Terrestrial > Soil > Wetlands > Permafrost | place: Sweden: Stordalen | collected...
AAGCTTCAAATCGAGCTTTGATTTTATAAAGATATATCATAAAATTAGAAACGTTGGTCTCAGAAGATTAGTTGTAGTGTATCTCGGATTATTTATAATAGTTTCAATTATCAAATAGTCCTTACAAGCACCGTTGCACATAATTTACCAATTATAGGTGAGGTAATACCGGATCTAATAATAGCCCCATATTTACTAATATTTACAACAAGAGTCCTTGGTCTTATAGATACACCTTAAAATAATTTAATAATTATTTTTTATTTGATTATAAATTTGATCCCCTCTCATATTATTAATCAAAAAGAGATTATTCAGTAGATATTAGAATTTATATTTTTTAAGATTAATGATCATTAGCATATTATAGAATAATAGTCAAAATATTGTTAACACAGTAATTTTAAGTTTAAAAAAAAAAAATTAACTTTTCTTTGAAAAAATCGTTTCTGCGGCTTCTAATATATTTTTTTCATCATTTTCAGCTGCTTCTTTAAGATTTTTTATAACATTGAAAAATAGACGTTCCACAACAACTTTGGTAAGGTCATCAATAATTTTTTCATTGCCATTCACATCTCCAAGCATTTTAAATGCCTTTTGAGTTTCATTTAATCTTATATTCTCAGCTGTAATTCTTATATCTGAAATGATTGGTTCAACTTCCAAATGTTTTAGAGATCTTTTCAAAAGAACCATCTCTTCAGCAACTATCTTTTCGGCATCACAAGCTTCGGTTTCTCTCATTTTTCTACTTCTATTTGCAATGCCTCGTAAATCATCGATGTTAAATAGTTTCACTCCAAGTTTTGATACATCTTCTTCTATATCCCGGGGATTTGCAATGTCCACCATAACCATTTTAGAGATATTGCAGTCTGGAACAACATCTTTTAACTTTTCATAGGTTAAAATAGGGTGAGGGGCCCCAGTTGCACTTATAACAACATCTGCATCCATAAGTGCTTCGTCAAGCTTATCAAAGTGTATCGCTGATCCTTCAAGTTCCTTTGCAAGCACAACTGCTTTATCATGAGTTCGATTAGCAACAACTATGGCTTTAAGTTTTTTCTCTACCAGTGCCTTGGCAACTAGTGTACCCATTTTTCCAGCACCAATTATGAGTACTTTTTTACATCTGAGATCTCCATGAACAGATTCAGCAAGTTCAACAGCAGCCGATCCAATAGATAATGATCCTTCATTAATTTTGGTTTTTTTACGAACAACTTGGCCTACATGGACTGCTTTGGTGAAAATAGTTTGGAGTACTGGTCCGCTGCAACCTTCTTTAATACTTAGTTTTTTGGCATCTTTAATCTGTCCGAGAATTTGATCTTCACCTATTATCATAGACTCTAAACCTGAAGAAAGCCTTAACAAGTGTATCATGGCATTATCATCTGATTCTATAACAAAATCATTAGATAATAGATTTTCTACATCACATTCTTCTAATACCAAATAGATTTCTGCCCTATTGCATGTTTTAATATTGAGATATTCATTTACCTGATATCTTTCTAAGATAGTGTTAAACAATACATCAAGCTTTTGACTTGATCTTTCCATCTTACTGATATCGGCTGTTTTGTGATCAACTCTGATGTTTAAAATCACTTTGTTTCCCTCTGGAAATTATAATATTTATTTTAATTTATTACTTTAAATTTAGGATTATTATAAAAATATTAAATACTTGTTATCCATTCATTTACATAAACTTTAGCATCTTCTAATTTACCTTCCTTTAAGAGTAATTGGATTTGTTTATCCTCTAAGATATTGTATAAGCACTTTCTGCGTATTTTTTGATCATTTATCTTTATTTTTAGGATATTTCGGGCAAAGGACTGTAATTCAAGTTGCATAACATCTTCGGGTTTTATTACTTTTTCTATTTTTTTTCTTAACTCTTTTGACATAAGGGGGCTCTTGCCACCTGTAAATATTGATATTTGTACATCTCCAATGAAAAAAGATGATGGGACTATAATATTGCCCTTATTTGGTTCATCTGCCCTATTAAGAAGCTTTTTTCCAGATATTTTTGCTACATCATGATTTAATTTATGGTCAGCCGAGGCAGTAACAACTATGTCTGCCCAATCAACCCATTTATCTATCTCTTTGGGAGATATGACATTAACTCCCAAATTTAATAGATCATCAGGAACATGATTCCCTATCACTACAACGTTGGCCCCTGCTTCCAGAAATCTTCTGGTTCTTCGTATTCCTACTTCTCCCGAACCAACTATTAAAACTTTATAGTCATCCATCTCCAAAAAGAGGGGAGTCCAACCCATCTTACAACTCCAAATTCTTCATTTTAAGGAGTTTTGCAGCTTTTTTAATGTCGTTATCGCATTCAATGAGCACTTTAAATGCTTCATCTTCGGAGACATTAAATGTTTTTGAAAGAGCAATAACACTTTCTTTTGTATCTGATACTTGTTTGCCAACAAGTTCTTCTGAAAGTTCTTTTTTTAAGTCCATATACTCTTCCACACTCATATCAATCCTTCTTAAAACCATATCTCTTAATGGACAAGGTTTTGAAGGTTTACAGCACCATACGAGTGATCCAAAGCAAGTTCCTTCGCCTTGACCGAGTTTCGACTTTTCTGCAAACTTTTCTTTTATCTCTACATATTCTTGAGCTGTGAGTTTTGCATCCTCAAGAGCGTATATAACTGGGCAAGGCTTTACTGGTGGACAGCAAAATGATAAAGCACGTTTATCCCCTCCCCTACATACATGTGATGGTGAATCTTCCCAAGCCATTATTATTATTCCTCCGTAAGCATCTTTTCTTTCTCTTTAGGTGTCAGATCTTCGACTATATCTACTGGATCACCAATTTTAAGGATCTTTCCACCACGCATCAGCGCAGCCCTGTCACAAACATCGAGAACAAAGTCCATATCGTGTGATATAATTAAAAAAGTCTGACTAAGCTCATCACGAGCTCTTCTTATTGAATCTGTTACCTGAACCCTTGTTATAGGATCCATAGTACCTGTAGGTTCATCTAAAATTACTATATTAGGTTCTTTAATTAGAACCTGAGCTAAAGCAACTCTATGTCGTTCTCCACCACTTAGTTCATCAGGATATTTTGTTAATAAGTTGTTAGCATATACTTCATCAAAACCAACTGCTTTAAGAACATAAACAGCTTTCATTTTAGCAAACTCAGCTGGAAGTTCGAGACTAATTGCTTCAGTAAGGTTTCCAAGAACGTTCCTATGCGGGTAAAGGCTATACTCTTGATGTAAGATTCCTAGATAAGGAATCACACGACCCCGTCCATTAGGACCCTTTTGAGTCATGTCTATCCAATTTTCTCCTAGTTTAACTTCTATTTTACCGCCACTAGGGTCTGTTAAACCATAAAGAATTCTAGAAAGTGTTGTTTTACCTGCACCACTCAATCCTACAATTCCAAATATCTCACCATTATCAACGGTTAAATCGATGCCATCCACAGCCTTAACAACTCCCCTATCAATGGAATAATAATGTTTTTTTACTCCTTCCATTTGGATTATTGGTCCTCCGGGTTTATAAATATCTTTTTTCTCTGGTAAAGGTACTTGGGCCATAAATTCCTTCACAACTTCCTCAGGATCGCCTTCTAAAAATATTTCTCCCTTCTCTAACCATATCACATAGTCTGACAGTTTTCGCATGACTTCTGGCCAGTGTGATGTTATTATCATAGTTGTACCTTTGTTTTTAACACCATCAAGAAGGGCTTGATGAAGTAACTCTGCAGTTTTAGGGTCTAAAGTACCGGTAGGTTCATCTGCAAGGAATATCATAGGTTCTTTTGCTATCTGTCTAGCAAGTACAACTCTTTGTTTCTCCCCTCCACTAAGATCTCTGGCTATATGGGTAATTCTGTGGGCCATTTGAGCCATTTCAATGAGATCAATAGCCATATAAGTACTTTCTTCTTCATCATGTCCTGTTATTGATTTTAGAACATTATCAATGACTGTGTCATCTTCGTAAAGTGCAAAAGACCGTTGTAGCATAATTGAGATTCTACGTTTTATCGCTGCAAAAACTTTACGATCACAGTTCCAGAAATCAATTTTTCTAAGCTCAAATTCGCAGTCACATCCACATGTACACAATTTACCTGCTGCTGAAGGCGGTTCTACCCTAAGACAACTTGGACAAATTGCAATGGTGTAAAAAATTTGACCAGAATCTGGTCGATAATCTTTCATTCCTCGAAACATATTTATGAGTACGGACTTTCCTGAACCACTTCTACCAAGAATACCCAAAACTCTTCTTTCATCTATGGTCATATTTAAATTTTTTAAGATTTCAACGCCATTAAAAGTTTTTGTGACATTTTTTACTTCTATAAAAGACATGTAACCACCCTTTTTATGAGTTTGTGATTTTTAATTAGATAATCTAATTAAGTTATTATTGAATATTAATTTATTAATTATTTGATTCAACCAATATATAATTTGATAATTGCTTCTTGGAAAAATTCAATCGTTATTCAATTTTCAATTAAATTTTATGTAAAATTACTTTCAAACACTGGAAAGATCAAAAGGAATTGTACCATTTATGACGGCTCTTGCAATAGAAATACCATCCGCACCTGATGAAATCATCCTTCTTGCAGATTCCAAATCCCTAATTGAATTGTTTCCTATTATAAATAAATCTACATTATTTCTTATAGATTCAATTACACTAAAATCTGCATAATCATGACCTGGTTTCATAGCATCAACATGGATATAATCAGCTCCAGCATTATTTATAGCTTTTGCAATTGTAATATTATCCACTCCCGATACATTCGCTCGTATTTTAACTGATACTTTCTTTTTACAGTTTTTTACAACCTCCGATATGAACTCATATAGGTTTTTATGATTTTCCAAAAGAGCTTGTCCACACCCGGATTCTATTAGTTCTGGCTGTCTACAATGAGCATTTATTTCTATAATATCAAGTGCCTTTATTTTTGATATCTCAATAATAGGTTTAGGTGAACTTGATCGGAGGTTTACTGACACTTGGCCATGGTAATCAGTGTTACTTTTTATATATTTGATTTCCTCTTCTATATGATGATACAGTTCATTTTCATTAATGTTAAATTCATGCCGGCCCCTTTCGATTATTTTTAATCCCGCATTTATGGCATTTTTATCAGCGTTATATCCTCCTATCGTCAAAACATCAAATCCATAGACAGACATTTTACTGCAGAATTGGCCATTTGTTATTCCGGCCATAGGCGCTAAAACTTCAATATGATTCCTCCATCTAAAAATAATTGATTAAGTTCAAAAATTAAAATTTGTTAAAGAATACAATTAAAATTTAAATAAGAAGATTTAAACTCTCAAACAAGTTTTATTCTTCATTTTTCATAACATGAACTAAATTGTAAGTGAATCCGCCTCTTATCTCTTCAAGTGCGAGATCAGCTAAATTTGCAGCCTTTTCAGCGGTAGGTGCTTTTCCTACACCAGCTTTAAGTGCAATATTTATTTCATCTTCTATTTCTTCTATTATCTTAAGCAATCCCTCGGGCGTAAGTCCATTGCAGGGGGACATGAAGTTGTCTCCACCAATGAAAAATAGTAATGAACCTTTTTCAATTAGTTTCTTCATTAGAAAATGTTGAACACGGTTTACAATAAAAGACGTATCATAAGCTGGTATTATATCTGTGAGCGAATCAGTGATTCCATTTATATCAATATGTGCAATCTGGACAAAGCTTTCATCGGCTTTAACTAATCCATCAATTGCCAGAACTTCTGTTCTTTCTTCGGATTGAGCTCCACCGTAGTTTTGAAGGGCATTGGTTGCTTTTCGCTGTGCTTCATATGGCGTTTCAGCAGCCCCTACCCCCATACTGACTGTTATGGGATATCTGTTTCCAATGGATTTTTGTATTCTAAGGTGATCCTCCATATCCACACCGTTTGTCACCGCGAGCATATTATCGAATCGGGTGAAGAATACAAGGCCTCCTTTAGCAGCGAACTGCCTTTGAAGGTCTGCGTAAAGTTCTGCTTGCAGGATCTGAAGATCTGCTTCGGCCCTTGGTGTAGGAGTCACAGTCCATGGACCATAGTTGTCAATTTGAATTAACGTCATTTGAATCATAAAATTTCACCCAAAGTTATTCTGGCTAGCATCATTTTATCTTTGATGTTCTTCATGTTGGTGTTTGTTACAACAACCTCTGGTATTAGTCTTTCGATTTTATTCTTGTAGGCAATATCTTCAATGTCTATAATAAATTTGTCTAAAAAGTTTTTGTACATTTTTGCAACACCTAAACATGAAACATCATGCCCCAGAGCATTCATAAATTTAGCAGCAGGTCCACTTACGGGAGCATCACCTATAATTGGAGATATTCCTACTACATATGATTTTTTAAGGGCTTTATCCATGCCTTTTATCGATATAATAGGCCATATGGAAGTAATCGGGTTTGATGGTCCGAGAACAATCATATCGGATTCTTCAACGCGTTCAACAAGTCCTGGTGATGGGGATACTTTGTTGTATTTGATGTCAACAACTTCGGGGGATCCCTGATTTTCAACTAAGAACTCATGGAATTCCATTTCACCATTGTCTGTAACAATGACAATATTGGATTTTTCATCACTCATGGGAATTATTTCAGATTCAATGCCAAGTGCTTTTCTTTGAATGTCAACAACCTTTGAGAGAGGATATTTTTCCATGAGCAATGTTTTTTGTATTTTTATGGCTCTATCTTTGTCCCCAATTCTAAGTATTTCGGGGCATTTGATCTCCTTTAAAGTTTCATGTGTTATAAATGTATCATCCTTAATACCATACCATGTTTCACAATTGATGATCCCAGACAAAGTGTACATGACAGTATCTATATCTGCAGCAATATATACTCCAGAAAAATAGTTATTTTCTAGAGTGTTCACTATTACACTTAGTTCCTTTGGATCTGCAACTTTTACAATCCCTTGTAACAATTTTGGAGTTCCAGTACCGCCTGAAAGTATGGTTATCATTGGATCAATCTTATTTTTTTTTAAAATTTTTCATTATAACCTTAGTATGTTATTTGGGGTTAAATTTTTTATCTGAATAAATCGTATTTTTTTGGTCTTATAAGAGGTTTTATAGTTGTGTGTTCGTTCCTTAATTTTTTAAAATAATCAACACCTCGAATTATTACCACAGGTATCCCTTCATCAGCTTGACCCATTAATATTGAAGCGGCTGATGCCAATTCATCTGCCACAGCTATACTTGTAGTCTGAAGTTCTCTTCCATATAAATCTATATCGCCTTTCCGATCCCATAGTGGTTCAATACCTGATATTCCTATGGCAACGCCCACTGCACCTTCTCTAAATGAACGTCCTTGGGTGTCGGATATTATAATTGCTACCTGTTTCCCGGTTATATTTTCTATTTTTATCCGTATTTTATCTGCACTTTTATCTGGATTTACCGGTATTGGAGTGGCTAATCCTTTTTCCACATTGGATTCATCTATGCCTGCATTAGCACATACAAAACCGTGTTTAGTTTCAGAAATTATGAAATTTGGGCCAACTTTAATTATCTCTGTTGATTCATTAATAATAAACTGAACAAGCTTAGAATCTTTTCCTGTTTTCTTTGAAAGCTCCAATGCTAATTTACTGGGGATCAAAGATTTAAGATCCATTATTGTGCCTTCTGATTTAGCAATTGCAGTCTCTGCTATTACTAGAATATCTTCATTATGAATTGTGATATTTCCTGAATTCGCGGCATTCACAATTATTTCTGCGAGGTTATCTCCTTCACCTATCAATGGAATCTTATTGATACCTATGAGCTCAACACACATCTCTGCACCTGCTACATGAAATTATTTTTATAAATTTGTATAAGCATATCCTATACTGAATTTAATTCCCATTTATCTCTTCCAAATGCTGCTGCTGCTGTAACTGGATTAGTGAATTTTTGAAATTTTCCTTGATCCATAATGTATTGTGCAGCTTCCTTGGCATTTGTAGCTCTGAAATCTACAATATTTGGTCTTGTATGTTCATATGTTGATATATAGGCACATTTTCCATTTTGAACCTTTTCAACAATTAAATCTTCATGAGTTACAATTCCAATATATGAATCACCATCAATGGTAGTTGCACCAGCTATTCTGGGTGTATTAAAATCATCCTTTTCATAATCCATTGAAAGTAGTGATAAAGCTATTGAATCTCTTATATTCATCCCAGATTCTATTTTATCCGCAATCACGTCTGTATGGGATCCATTTGATACCACGGCGACATCTTTAACAATTTTGATGGAGTTGTAAGCTATATAAGGATTTTTAAATACATCCTTTTCATTTCCTTCCGTTGGAACAATGGATACTCGATTATCAAATGTTTTTGCTATCCTATTTGGAAAAGAACGACTTGATACTCTGTATGATACGAATTTTCCAGATTCTATACTACCTACTGCTAATATTCTACCTAAATACAATTTATTCACCTTCAATTTTTTTTTATGATCCCGATTGAGTAATTTAACTACTGAACTAGATATTCTCGATCCCATTATCTTGACTTGTTTTACTGTTTAATATGGTTATTGGCTTTATATCTTTGATTAAATTAAAGTATAAAAAATTAGAAATTTCTATAGGTCATTATCTTGTTCTTTCAATTGTAGCCCAGGATCTCCTTACGAATTCTGGTAAGTCATCATAAGCTATGTTTTTTAAAAATAAAATAGTTTTAGGGTCACTAGGATAACCAGATCCAATATCACTGTATTCTTTTCTCAACTTATGAATCGCCATATCCCTTTCAACTTTAGCAACTATAGATGCTGCTGAAACAATGGCATACTTATCGTCTGCCCCGTGCTCTGCAATTACCTTCAATTTGTCCTGGAACTTTTCTATTTCATTTTTGAAACGCTCTGGTTTCACATCTATACAATCAATAAATGATACATCGGGTTTGGAATCACCAATAATTTTTCTCATGGCAATTTTTTCTATTTCATTGAGATTAATATCCTTAGATCTGAGTAGATCTATATCGTTTGCACTTATATGTACAGGGTGACATTCTGCGATTTTTCTTATTTTTCTTGAGAGGACAACCCGTCTTTTTGGAGTAATCTTCTTGGAATCCTTTAATTTGAGCCTTTCAAGGTATTTTAGTCTTTCCTCTTCAATTGCAACTCCACATACAACTAGAGGTCCTAGAACAGATCCTCTACCTGCTTCATCTATGCCTACTAGTTTCATATTATGTTTTACCTCAAAAGTATAATAATTTCCATTTACTGGATTATACATAGATTAAATTTTCTATGATAATATATTTATTGAAAAATTCTAAAATATAGCAAATTATCAGATCAGGACTAGTAATAAATAGAAAAATTGCAAGTATAATTTATAAAAAAGAATAGAAGAAATAAGTAATTTATTTCATTGCTTTCAAACGTACTTCAGGTTCGAGTGCTCTAGGTTCTGCTGCTACTATTGCGGCTCCTTTAGCTACTACAGTCATTGGATCATCTGATATTTCTACTGGAACTCCAACTTCTTCGTAGATTCTGTCTTTTAACCCTCTAAGTTGGGATGTACCACCAACAACCACAGTTTTGTTGTAAACACCAGATATAAGTTCGGGGGACATTCTTTCTAGAACAAGTGAAAGTGCTTCAATTAATCTCAATACAATCGGTTCTGCTGCATCTGCAACTAATTTTGAGTCTAATTCTACCTGCTTAGGCTTGTTAGTTTCCATTGATTTTCCAATAGCGGTGGTGGTAATATTTTCATCGTCTCCACTTGAATGTACCATTCCAACTGCTATCTTGGCTTTTTCAGCTTCGTGTATTCCTATTTCAACACTATACAAATCTTTAACTCTATTAACGATATTTTTGTCGATGTCATCTCCACCGTTTCTTATGGTTTCGATGTCTGTAATTCCTCCAAGGGATATTACAACGATATCACTCGATCCAGCGCCAATATCTATTACCATGGTACCTGCTGCTTCTGCTATTGGAAGACCTGCTCCTATGGCTGCTGATAGTCCTTCACTTATAACCAGTACATAGCTTGCACCAGCTTTAATACCAATCTCTTCTACAGCTCGTTTCTCAACTTCAGATGCATCTCCAGGTATACCAATAACAATTCTGTCTATGGAGTCTGTTTTTTCGCCTGAACCTTTATCCATAGCATAGACTAAAAGTGCCTCAGCTTGAGCTATACTTTCTATAACTCCCTTTCTAAGTGGTCTTACTGCTATAATATCTTCAGGTGTTCTTCCTAGCATGGCTTTTGCTTCTTCTCCAACAGCTAATACATAGGATGAATCCTCTTTTTTCACTGCAACCACAGATGGAATTTTGTATAAGTCGAATTTATCTCCTGATGGTTTGGCAACAACGGTATTTAGGGTTCCTAAGTCTATCCCTAACGTATCAGTCAAAGCCTTTTTCTTAACATCTACTTCATCATTTTTCTTTAGAAAATCGAACATTTCACTCCTCCTTCAAAATTTTATTAAATTCTATTACAAATATCTTGTTTATCTTGGCAATTTCCTTAATTTTTGGTATAAGTTCTTCTTCAGCAGATATTAAAACTGTAGATAATGCTACGTCGGCCATTTTGAACAAGGGGTCTATTGTGTTTCTTACAAATTCTGGTAGAATATTAGTTATATATACATCTGTTTCAATGAATCCTGTTGTTTTATCCTCTATAAGATAATTAAGTTTTATTCTGGCTTTCTCACAGTCTCCCATGAACTTTTTTATACCATTCTCAGGACCTACTGTTAATATTAAATTCGGTTCATTCAACACGTAATAAGGTGCTATTTTGAGATATGCTCCTCCATTATCTTTGCACATCAAACTTAAATCTCGTATTTTGTTGATATCACCGTGTAACATAATGAAATCAAATTTTTTGGTTACAAATGACTCTTTGCTTGTTATATGTTCTCTGCAAAGAATTTTAACCCTTTCCTTGTCAGTTATAGCTGCGTATGCGATGTTATTAACCATCTCTTCATTCCCGGCAATAACACACCATATTTCATCAGATTCCTGCATTGTTGAAACCTTTGCAGCTTGTCTCAAGGTTTTTATTTTATTCTCTATCATATTAACCCGGTTTTGTTGTGGAAATGTTCATTAAATTTAATGTTAGGATAATGAATTTTTCAATTTATAATTGCTTTTATAATTTACACTCTCGTTATCTAAAAGTTTATAATATACATCATGTGTTTCACTTTTGACTTTATATACCTTATAGAATTTAATCTTATTATAACAATCTATTTTATATTATGCAATCTTACGAAATAGTTTTAAAATAATTAAATAAAAGCTTTAAATCGGTTTTCAATCTATTATTGTCTTTAAAAATGTCATTATAGATTCACTTAATAATATTTTATAATATATTTATAGTAGTTGATTTGAGAAAAAAATATGTTTTTTTAATGATAAATATTCCATTATAATTTTTTTTTTAACATTTGAATTTAATGCTCTTAATATGATAATATATAAAGTTTTAGATCATATTCATATTCAAACAGAAATAATAGGAACAATGCTAACTTAATATACTTCACTTTGTTATATTCTTAGATTAAAATTTATCAGACCTTATTAATTATCAAATAATGTTAATATAAATAGGGAGTAGATTTAATAAGATTACATTATTTCATTAAAGAGTCAGCAAAGGTTTAAACACCTTTATTTGTATTAAAATTATTTATAAATTATTATTAAAGGGGACAGCGTAGTGTTTGTTAAGGGGATTACTTTAAAAAAAATTGGAATTTTATTGACTATAGCCATTTTACCATTTTTTCTTGGTTATTTCTTCATCAGTTTCATCTTTCTTTCTATAATAGCATTCATAATGCAATTTTTTAGGGATCCAAAAAGGAATATACCCACAGAAGCAGGGGTTGTTGTTGCACCTGCAGATGGTAAGATATTGAAAGGAAAAATTGACTTCATGAACATTGTAAATTCTACGGATGATCCTTTAATGAAACATATTTTAAAAGATGGAGAGAAAGGTATTCTGATAAGTACATTCATGTCACCATTTGATGTCCATGTACAACGAGCTCCAGTTTCAGGAAAGATAGTGAAGACACAATATTATCCTGGTAAGTTTAAGATTGCAATGGGTGATGTACGTACTGAAAACGAAAAGAATTTAATTGTTATTGATTCAGAGTATGGTAAAATAGGTGTTATTCAAATTTCAGGGTTTGTTGCAAGAAGAATTGTACAATATGTAAATGTTGGGGACACAGTAAAGATTGGTGATAGGTTGGGAATGATACGATTTGGATCTAGGGTTAATTTAATAATCCCCTACGATAAATTCAAAGTAATGGTTTTTGAAGGTGAGAAACCTACAGCGGGAGAAACTATTATGGCGGAATTAGTTGAAGAAATGGATGTAACCTAAAATGGATCTGAAAGAGGTTTTTTAAAATGAATATGAAGAAGTACATAGGTTATGCAGATCTGGTTTCAATGGGAAACGCTTCTTTCGGATTTTTATCTATCATAATGGTTTTAAATGGTTATCTAGCAGTTGCTGCACAGTTTATGCTAGTTGCAGTAATTTTTGATTCGTTAGATGGGTGGGTGGCACGAAAGACTAAACGAGTTGATAAGTTTGGATTTGGTGAAAATATTGACTCATTATCTGATGTAATTTCGTTTGGTGTTGCACCGGGAATGCTTTTGTATTCAGCATGCGAATCGTTTAGTATACCATACATTAATATAGTAGTAGCACTCCTAATACTATTATGTGGGATTTTAAGACTCGCAAGGTTTAATGTAATTGCAGATTCGGGGGAAGGCTCAGATGAAAATTTTGTGGGCTTACCCATACCATCAACAGCCCTGATCCTTGGATCATTTTACCTTTCAGGTATTTTCAGAGCAGACTTGGCACTTGTCATAATGGTAGTGGTATCGGTGTTAATGGTAAGCACAATTTCTTATCCAAAATTTAAAGGAATAAAAATTGTTTTTGCAGGTAGTGTACTGATAATTGCTACACTTTTGCCACAACACATTTTGGCAGCGGTGGCAAATATTCCCGCAAAGCTTTTATTCATTACCACATTAATATATTTATTAACGGTGCCTTTCATGGAATTATACGCCAAGCTT
>Ga0182010_10001308_pt1 | contig 13264 bp, 11 predicted proteins | sample 611E1MmetaG_FD_120488 | JGI IMG/M metagenome (GOLD analysis project Ga0182010, IMG submission 120488) | Permafrost microbial communities from Stordalen Mire, Sweden - 611E1M metaG | ecosystem: Environmental > Terrestrial > Soil > Wetlands > Permafrost | place: Sweden: Stordalen | collected...
AGCAAGTTTTCAAAATTACCGTGACAAGAAAGTATTTACTTAATAACTGGTTCTTAGTACTATGAACCCTGATAGGCTTTTGATTTATGGAGCAGCTTTTGCAATTATGGGACTTTCGAACGCTGTCATTCCCATCCTTCCGGAGCTTGCGAGCCTGGACCATAGCGCTTCCGGAAAACTTACGCCCAGCCTACTCTTTTCGGCCTACTTTTTTGGAGCCCTTGTTACAATGCTCCCTTTCGGGATTCTAGCTGATAGGTTCGGGAATTTGAGGTTTATAGGGTTTAGTATTATTCTAACAGCAATTTCAGGACTAACCATCCTATTCTCAGAAAACCTCTGGATTATTTTAACCTCAAGGTTTATAGAAGGTTCTGCCTGCGGAGCTTTTTTCCCGGCTGCCTTTGCCACCCTCTCTAAATCTAAGGATCCAGGGCGTTATATCGGAGAATTCACTTTTTTTTTCAACGCAGGACTGGCCGCTGGGGTTCTTTTTTCAGGTTTACTGGCGGATACTTACTTAAAAGGAGCAATCCTTGTTTTTACAGTTATCACTTTTCCTTTGATCTTATACCTTTTTCCAAGACACAGGAAATTGACTCATTCTCAGAACACAGAGGATTCTGGTTCATTACCTCACCCCCCTGGAAGCCTTTTTAGAGATTCTTATAACGGGATTATAAAACTACTTAGCTTCAACAATTCAAAGATCTGGCTCAGTTCTTTTCTTCTCAATGGAACCATCGGAGTCCTTATAGGTTATTATCCGGATTATAGCCTGGGCACTATGACAAAAACTCAGCTCGGAAGTTCTATTGCCAGCCTCTACGTCTGCGCCATGGTTACATCTCTCCTTATCGGACGGTTTAGGATCAAGGAAAAAAACATAATCCGGATTGGATTAACATTTTCTACCCTTGGAGCCTTTTTTGTGATTAAATATCCTTTTCTCGGATTTTCAAGCCTGGGTGGAGGATCCGGAATTGCACTGGTAGGTTTTGCTCTGGCTGTTGCCAGAATGAATTCGGAGAGGGGGCTAGTAATGGGACTTTTTACTACAACCATCTATGCCGGGCTTTCTTTTGCCCCTATTATTGCAGGACTTTTTACAGGCTTTATGAGCTTTGAAAAAATATTCATAGCAAATGGTTGTATTCTGGCAGCAGCTCTTCTATTATAGAATTGAAAAATTTCATTCCAGCAAAAACTTGAGTTAAGTTCAACATGAAAGTGCATAAGGTTACCTACCTCACGTATTTCCCCACCTTCATTTTCCACAATTATGATTACTCAACCAATTATTATACTTTCATCAACCAAAAAGATCTCAGTATTAGCAATGTTACTCTTTTGGGTTTATCCCTATTTATACCCTGTTTCGCTTTTGTACAGCTCATAATTTGTAATAAGATCCATATTATTGTGGCAATTTTCCTATTCAGTGCAATAATTTCTTTTGCATGTCCAATTGATTTCTTCTTCCGGTTAAAAAACTTTCTTAATTTGTTATTTTTCTTTCTTGCTTCTGCCTTAGCAATCCGCGTTAGAATCCGCCTTGCAGCCCTTGATTCTTCCTTTGTGATTATGTCACTGAAAATTTATCCACATTTGTGTATAGTATACATTTGGAACAACTCCAAGCCATGAAGAGAACTTATTTCCTGAAGAAGAATCCTTGAAATTAACAATTTCAACAACTAGGTATTACTGCACCAATTCCCCCGATATACGGAACAGACATTCAAATTTTCATCTCGCTTCATGGCTTTTTATACGCACACTTAAATATTTTTCTCCCACATTTAGATTGGATCCGCCCGATTTTTCAGTAAATATCCAGATTCTATTACAATTAGGACTTTCACAGTAGAGAATTTGTAGATTTTTCCTCTCACTCAGATAATATTAATGAGATTCCGATTGATCTCTATTTTTTTCTTCAAGGGAACCATGTCCAAATTTTTCTCGCTGATTTCTGTATTTGATTCGCTTTTTTCTGTTCTGGTTCATTATTCTTTGATTTTAAAGATAGCTTAGCTATCCTTCCGACGTGCTGTAGATATACACATATAGAATTTGTTTGCCTATTTTCCATTATTGCTCATTGAAAGTTAGATTAATTTTTAAGCTACTGTAATATCGAGAAAATAGATGGCATCCTTGTGTACACCCATGAAAATTAAGGCCATTGAAATACTCCTTCTATTTTTAATGTCATCAATTGGTAGAGATTATAAAAAAATCTGTACACAACATCTTCAGATTCACTCTTTGAACACTAGTGACAAAAACTTAGTCTGCGTTGATATTTTTTTAGTTACTGCATTAAATCTTTATCTTGGAGCTCGTTTTGAACTGATCCTCTTGTTTCTTGATATATCACTCATTATCAGAGAATACTCTTTTACTGCTCTTTTCATTGTTACATTATAATTTTTTGATTTTGCTCCAAAATATCCTCTATATCTGTAAACATTTTATTTTTTCTTATAAATTTATCTGAGAATCATGAAGTTATTTAGTTGTTGTTTTAAATCTTCTAATTAGCTATAATCCTTGTCTATTATGCTATGAAATTTGTATCAAAAGTGTGACTTGCTACCCTTTTTTATTCTGGTTCAGTCTCTAATTCTCCTTGTTTTTGCTTCATTTTCTTGAAGTTTATCCGCTTTTGCATGTCCAGGATCTGAATAAATAAAAGTAGTTTCCTGAATCAGTTCATTTTGTTATTTTCAAACCAAAGCAATCAAGTTGGATTAGCAACTATCTCAATATTTCTTTTTCTCTGCAGTTGTAAATAATTCTCTTTCTGAATGATCAGACTGTGGTATTGTCTTGTATACACTCAAGAAAACCAAACAATTTCCTGAAAAAAATTAATCAATACTTTGTTTCTCAAGTTTAAATTGTGAAGGCCATGTCATTTCTGCAAAACAAGTATTTTAAACATAATAATGACATCAGCTTCAGGTCTGCTTCCGAAAACTGTTTTGTTATATATATGGACTCCAAAATTATACGAAAAGATCTCTAATCAATTAAGAAATCGATTTCAACCAGTTTGTCTTCAACTGACTGAAGACTTTCTTATTCTTCTTTAAGAGCAAAATTAGTAAGAATTTTCGTGAGTAAAAGTTATTGTTAAGAAATTAAAACTCTCCAATATTCAAATGAATAGAAGTTTATCGAAATTCTCTAATATAAATTAAAGTTGTATCTGGTCGGATTATATATGCTATTGATGCCATCAAGTAAATTTTTACTTGTTCTTCCAAAACAAGATACTCCGTTTATAATTATTTGCAACTCCAACATTAAAACAGATTTCAATGAAAACATTAAATGTGCTATAGGATTCTTTTTTCTTGTCTGAAATTTTCCCACCCATATCAGCATTTTATTCATCGTAGCATTCTTTAATTTTTTTAGTATTTGTTAACCAGATCTGTTCTCTTGAATTCATCCATATCCAGTACATATGTAACCAAGTATTGCATATAGTTATTTTTGGGAAACTATTCAGAACTTATGAATTGAAGAATGAAACAAAGTGCATCCGAATTTATCATAATTATTTAGATTTAGACAAATAAGTACTTGATACCTCTGTTTTTCAATTCAACTCAGTATGTTCTTACTTTTTACTCTCAACGTCGTGGAGATGATTAATATATGCTCCACACATAAAGAAAATAATTATAATAGTAAGGGAATATTCTAGATAATAGAAATCACCCTTCTTTACTCTTAATTCTGCTGCCTGTATAGTACGTTACATATTTATTTTTTTATATTTTTACTTAAGTCAATTTCATTTGAACCATTAGTAATTGTGAAATCACTAACTATAAGTTCAATGTTTTTTTCATCGGTTGGAGGCTGATTCCAATCCCACAGCCATAGATTCATTAAGATGTCCGCAGGATCCTGAGGGATTCCAGAAACATTTGTATAATTATAGTCTGCTATAATTTTTCCGTTTTCCTGCGCAGATGTAAATCTTACATAGTTGGGTCTCCATTCAAGAGTATACGTTGTGTTTGTACCGTTAGTGTCTGGAACCGCATATGCGTGAGCATTGCCTTTAATTTTAGTAGGCTGTACAGTATACGTCAGTTGATCTCCGTTTGTCTTACCCCATGTTGAAGCTTCAATATCTAATTCATTATTATCGTCTAAATAAGTAAAAAATCCGACCACACTTTTATTATCAAATGTATAAATAGGTGAAGCTACCTTCCAGGTGAAAGTACCATAACGATATTTATATTGACTATTCAACATCGTACAGTTCCATATACCTCCGTTCCTTACAATTGTTAAGTGCATCCTATCTTTATCATCTATCCATGCACCAGTATTATTCCAGTGATTGTTAATCGGGTCTGATCTACCTTTAATCACATACCAATTTAGCCCTTTCCAATAAATTACCCCATGTGTAGGATATTTATTCACTCCTTTATCAATTGTCCATACACCATTTTCCTGAGTTGCTTGTGTATAAAACAGTGTCCAAATTCCGTGAATATCTTTCGCAGGGATCCACAATTTCAAGAAGTTTCCATCATCACTAAACACACCCGCACTGCGATCTAATTGAATATCCTTATATATCGCACATGATGGATCACTGATTTGTAGCAGTGGTAAACCTTGAACAGTGAAATTATCCGTATAGTTATTTGCAGTCGCAAGATATAAATTATCATTAGGTTCGTCGAATTTAAATAATGCATATATTGTTGAGTTTCCTGGATAAGTCATCGTATTCATAAGCAAGGGTTGGTAGTTGCTTGATTGACCAACTGCTTGCTTATTACTAAAATTCATACCATCAGTGGAAGTGTATCTGTATATAACATGAGGTTTTTGATCGATATCAACAAGCCACATGTAATAAGTTCCTGTGGAGTTATCATATAGAACGGAGGGGGATATCCCATGGGCAGTGACATTCATTTCAGATGAAACAGTACTTCCATCATATGTTCTAACTTTCGGATCTTCTATACTTACGTTACCAACTACATCTCCAATTACATAGTAGCACATAAGTTTTTGAGTAATAGGATCATATATGATATCAGGATAAGATCCATAAGCATTTGAGTCATACTCAGATACTATTGGCTTTCCGAGAGGATTTGTCACTCCTGATGGTACATTCCAAAATAGTCCATCATCAGAATAGTACAAACATGCATTTTTAGAGGTACCATTCAAATCTGGAAAGGGAGTAATAAACATCCACCATTTATGACCAAATACACCAGATGCATTGTAATAGACATCAGGATGATTGAACTGGTTATATCCGTATGGGTCAGGTATCGATACGGGAAGTCGGTTTGATGTGTTTAGAAGATTACCATTTTCACTTTTATTTTCGTGGGATCTTACTTCTGGTAATGTACCTGAGATACAGCCAGAAACAAGAAGCAATAATGTTATGACAACGATTCCAATTTTATAATACATATATTATTTTCTCCGTAATGTACGAATGCTTACGCGGTTGAATTAAAAACAACAGCAGTAGATTCTCACCGATATAGTGTGCAATTAATATAAAGGGACTTCATATACTTGATTTTATCCCTCAAAAAAACTTGATATAATTCTCTGAGTTTTGGATTGACTGCAGTCAATGACAATGAAACTGATGGTCAATTTTCACCATCCCAGAAGATATTAAAACCATCTTCGAATAAAGGCTTTAAAACAGCTTATGAAGTGTATAAAACAGAGATATACCTAAATTGAGCATCATTAATTGTATTGTAAATTCTATTTTATCCGTTCTTGAATCATATAGCTTGGCATTATCTGTTGAATCTAGAGCATCTAGTTACTATCATCATATAAGATAAATTTAGCATCTTGAAATAATTGAACATAATCAACATAATTTACACATTTCGAGCAGCATGGGGGATAAGTTTGAGAGTTTTGAAAAATATAAAACTCGTAACTCACATATTTAGTTACGTCTTTGTACAAAATATATAGATATTATTTCATTTTAATCAGATTATGAGCTGGGATATTTTAATACGCATGATATTTATTGCTAAGGCAAAAATTTGTTCCTACGAAAAAAACGAACCTATAGACTTCAAGCCTATTATTAATTAAATATGATTTGAGTCCAGCTAAAGTTGTAGAAAATTTTCCGCCACATATCAAAGATTTATCCTTGTAGAAAGTGTAATGAGGAAGAAGATTTTCTCAACCTTGAATGTAAATCTGTCCAGAAGCAAATACATATTTTAACAGGAGAAAAACTTTTTGATTTAAGGAAAATATTTTCAGAGCCAATGACAAAAGATGATGGTTATTATCGCACTTGGCAAACAAAAAACATAATTCAATTTGTCAATGAGAAATTCAATATATTTTATTCCAAGTCAGAATTTTTATCCTAGATCAAAAAACGAATGAAGCACTCAGATATGAATCATATCTCTTCAATCCAAAAAGATCCTAAACTCTAATCATCCAATCGTCACACATGATGATAGTAGTTCTTTTGTGGATTCAAATAAATCAAGATGATGGGCAATCGAGGGTCCAAAACCAATTAAATTTACAAGTGATTCAGAAGCCAAGATCAACATCTGGAAATGTTATACTGAAAACGAAGAGTTCCATGGATATGATTCTGGTATTACACAAAATACATACTCTTTCCTAAAATAATTATTTGATTTTGATAGAGATATAGAAACAAAGATATTTCCCCACTGGACTGAGCCACATGGTATAAATTAAAAAAAGCAGAGAAATTTTATCAAAAAAACAAGCATTGTTTATAAATATTATTTTATCCTCCAGCTACACCAGAAAGAAACCCAATTGAATATTGTTGAAAAACGAAAATAAAGATGTTAACATCAAGAAGATCATTTAAAAATGTTAAGGAGAAAAATTGAATGAATTTTGAGAAAAGTACACACTCACACATAAAATGTTGTATTATTTAAAATACCGACTGTAATTCAGTGAAAAATATGCATAATTTCTACTTCAAAACTCTACAATATTGAATTTTATAAGGCGATTACTAAAAAATGAAATTAAAATTGTGGATGATTTTTTTTCGTATGAACTATGGAGGAACAAGTGTAGACAAATAAATAATAACCAGTCCGATCACCGCAAACATGGACTACTTATAAATTAATAAAAGTTATATATTTTAATGTTATATGACGTATACGAGGTATTTTTAATATGGATACTGCTACTGCTACATCCTGGTTTGATTTATTAATAGGTATTATTGTTGTTTGTGGTCTATTTGGTGTTCTTGCTAATATTGTTTATTTTTATGATCAAGGGCATTAAGATTTTCCAAAATAAATACTTAAACAGAGAATTACAAATGCAACAGCGAGGATAAGTTACTGGAAGTTGTAAGCAAAAGAGTTCTTATCAAATATAAAAAACAAAGTAGATGAATCCATTTTATGTATATAGGCAATAGCTATGGGAGCAACATGATAGTGTTTGCCGTATAGTCAGTCTTTTAATTCATATAATATTAGCTAAGTGTTTTCTGTCTAAATGATATACTGTAACACTTGGTTAATGATTAATTTGAATCAGATTTTTATGATATTATCATCTAATAATTTGGCAAGGTATAAATCTTGAATATGTATAACTTGCTGATAAAATTCACTAACTACTTTAGCTTTTCACTTAACAATACGTATCTCGGCCAAACAGATCGGAACATATTCATGAGTTGTTTAAAATAGTAACCATAAGACTATCTACACATTTTTTCAAAAAAGAGAGCTATAAGACATTTCGCAGCTGTATACAGATGCAGAATTTGTTCGGCTATTTGTTATCACTATGATTCATTGAAGATTAGTAGAATTTCATAAAGCTCTAAATTTCATTATATACGCACAAATGATATATTAATAGCTCTTGAAAATCAGAGGTTTATCGAAATCCTCTTGTAGTAAAGCTGGACATCAGACCGAAATTCCATGATCTTTGGATAAAATTTTTGATGGCTCAATCATATTATAAAACGTAAGTTGACAATGAATTCTGAATTTACTATCTCAGTAATTTGAGATATAGTTTTCTAATGAGTTTTGAATTACTTTACACTTCATGCTAGGAATTAAACTTGAAGACGATAAGGTAAATTTCCTAATGGACTTTGTGAAAAAGAAACATAACAAAGCAAGAAACTAACAAGAATAGGTCTACACTATTAGTAAACCCACAAAAAGAGAGTACCGAGACAGTGAAAAAATTTGGTGCTTGTAAGAAGACTGTTTTAATAATAAAGAAGAAATATTTTTAAGAAGGGCTCCAAAGTGCTCTTGAGCACAAACCATGGTAATTAAGTTGGATTTGTAACTGTCTCCATATTTCTTCTTTTTTGTAGTTACAAACTATTCTCTTTCTGAATGACCAGAATGTGGTACTTTATGGTATTTACTCAGGAAAACTAAGAAATTTTCTGAAAAAAATTAAATCGATACATTGTTTCTCAAGTTCAAAATAGTAAAGACCACGTCATTGCTGTGAAACAAGAATTTTAGACATAATTATTACAGAGCTGATGCTCTGCCTTTGAAACTCTTTTGTTAAAATATTTGAACTCAAAAATTATACGAACAGATTTCCAATCAATTAAGGAATCAATTTCAGCAAGTTTATCTCCAACTGACTGAAAACTTTTGTGTTCTTTTTTAAGAACAAAATCAGTAGAATTTTCCATTAGTATAAATTATTGTTAAGAGACTTAAACTTCCCAATACTCATAATACACAGGAGTTTATCGAAATCATCTCCAATTTTTAGCTGGTTGAAATCATAAAGCGTATGTAAGCAATTTGTTTAAATCGGAGGTTATCATAATTTTCATTGATAAAATATATGTTACTTTCTTCTATCGAAGTTTTGAATTTATTTCACTACAGTTTTTATTATTGCCCCCTAAATCTGTTGCGAGTATCACTTCTTTCCAAAATAACCTAGGATTTCAATAACATCTTATTATCAAGAGTCATTCACATACATTTATGTGTATATGACGAAATTTAGGATTTATCGAAATCATCAAAATCTACTTTTGAGATGATACATGAATAAATCAGAGGCATCTAAACAAATTGCATAAAGATTCAAAATTAATTTCAATAATTTATTAAAACTTATAATAAGCTAGGTATATAATATATGCTTGTATCCCCGTTCGAATATAATCTATCAACTGAAACATCTTCTCCCAGTTTTTTAAAATCTTTTTGACGAAATCTTCCAACAACATTCCAAACAATTTCATAAATAATTTTGTCAAACATTGTCATCATGAAATATTCGTTCTGAGTATAAGAATTCCCAAGATTATTGGCTAGAGTATAATTAAAATGATCCTTAATATTTGCCTCTTTATAAGAAGATCCAACCAACTTTCCAGCTTCAACATGACCCAAAGAACCTGCTAAACATCGATATACTGGACTCATTATAAACACACTATTGATAGCAGAATATTTGAAATTTAAGAGCCGGTCAGCCCCATTCAGATCCATTTGTATAATTGATGGGTTGGGTTACATAACATAAGGTGAAGGATACAAATTATGAATAGATATTACTGAAGCAATCAGAATTATAATCACACAAACCATTGGTGCAAGATTAAACTTATGAATTATAATTTTTTTAGTAATAATGTATGATAACACAAAACCAGCGAATATTGGAGTGAAGATTAATAAATATGCTTGCAACCTATCTGAACCCATTGCTTGTAGACCTGGAATAATATTAAACAAATAAAATGCATACATTAGTCCAATAAACAATGTGATACTCAGTAATATTATCAAATTTTTATTGTTTTTTCTATAATTGGAATATTTCAATAATAATACAAAGCTAAGGAAAAAAAATATTAAAAAAATAAAATGCTGACCCATAAGTTTAATAAATAATTCTAGAAATTCTAAGTTAGTCAAACTCAATTTACCAACTGTACTACTCATCGAATAACTTGCATTTGTACTTGAACCTGCAATAATTGAATAATACATTATTTTTATATTTAGATTAAACTTTTGGAATGATAGTATCCAAGGAAGAAATATAACTGTTTCAAGTAAGATAGGTGTCAATGAAAAAGAAGACGTAATTAATAAAATCTTTTTATTTTCAAATATAGGAATCAAAAATTCAATTGATCCAATAACAACTAGCATTAATATTAATACCACTGTGGATAGCGGATGGAAAAAAGGATACAATATTAATGTAATTAGAAATAATATTGTATATTTCATAGAGTATTTTTTTGTTAGTGATTTAAAATAGAAAAATAACACAATAGGCAAATATAAAAGAGACCAGCCATTTGGCATAAGATAGACATCGTATCCACTAAAAAACACACCAGCAATTGAAGTAACAGCTAAAATTTGTTCTTTTTTTGTAACCAATGAAGAAGTTGCCAGTAAATATATAGATATTACATAGAAAACTGAAATTAAGGCAGTACTATGGTTTGCTATAATCTTATTGGAAAGTCCTGTGATATATACAAGCTCTGATAATAATATATGAGTTATCGGATATACGAGATCAGAGGGTATATGCCCAAATATTAAAATCTCTTTTAGAATTCTAAAATGAGAGATGTTATCCCCTCTCCATGAATAATAACCTCTGATATAAGGAATATAAAGTAGGATAATTCGATCAAATAATAGTATCTAAAATTCTACAAAGCAATAATTATAATAATATGATAGATTCCTATACACAATGTACATAAATAATAGAAACTCCACCAATTATACTGAATACCAAGCAAATCCATACTATTGAAGGTGTACTTTTATACAACGATAATTCATAACCATGCGCTGGATTAAAATAAGCCATCAGAATCGAAAATAGACTAAGCATAAAACAGAGTATACAAATCAATTTGAATTTAATATTCAGCCCAAACATAGAGATCACAAATGATACTTCACATAAATTTATAAAAATGTCAACTATTATTTTGATGGTTTAAATAATATTTATAGATATATATGCCTTAAAAAGAGCCTACTATATTTTCATAGCTAAATAGAATTTTATATCAGAATTCGGCTCAATATCTTTCCATGTGAACAATTTTCAATTATGTATTTATTCTCCATAAATTTCCGATTTTCCCCAATCAAATTTCAGTCGTGGCCATTGGTTACTAAAAAGTAGGAGATATACTTATTTTGTTATAATTGGTCAATAACATACGAACATGATTTCAATTACTTTTCAATGAAATTTTAATTCCTAATTTGGATCATTTGACTGAACTAAACAGCTAATATTTTTAGAGAATTCAGATAAACCTTTAAATTTTTTAATATGCTTATAAATTGTGTAGAAATGATTTGTAAAATCAGAAGTTTATCGAATCCTCTTTAATAGATCCGCATTTATATCTTAAATCATATTAGATGCTATCTCCCCCTTTCCACAGATGTACACAAGCATGTCATATATTTTCTCAATATGACATTAGTTTAAAAATTGATCTAACTTTCAATGAATAATAATAGGCAAATAGGAAAATAAATTCAACCGGTATGTACATCTGTAGAACATCGGTTTAATTATCAAAAAAGTGAAGTGGATAACAACGTCTTATGTACATTATATTGTACATTATTCATCCTTCAATGCGTAAGCCTTAAGATAAATATTAAGCACCCAACTGTTTGAAGCATAAATTTAAACATAACATCTATTGAACTTTTTGTGATTTTAAGCGTGTAAGTTATATAATAGTGATCAAAAAAAACAAGATATAAATTGAATTTTACATAAAATTGATCACATTGCCCAATTTAATGATATTTTCAGTTTATAGCGCATTGATAACTTTGTTGAAATTCAGAATCTATGACCATTACACGATTTTATGTAGTAATTAGAAAGTTTCGCTGAATTTCTAAACATTTAAGTATTAGAGAATTTAAGTCTCTTAAGATTAATTATTACTCATGAAAATTCTTGCTAATTCGCTCTTAAAGATGAATATAACATTTTTTCAGTAAATTGTAGTAAAACTTGCTGAACTTTATTCCCCAATTGATTAGAAATCTTTTCGTTGGAGCTGAGTCAAAGTATTTTCTTTAAAAAATCATGCTGAGCAGAAAAACATTATAGCAAGACAATTTTTGTAGAATACTCCGAGATTAAAAATAGCTTTTTTGTAGCGAACTACGGAGTGAGGTAGGAAACATTGGAACACTTGGATGGAACAACTTATGATGCTATAAAAATTTATGTTGAAAATTCAGGAAGCTGGGAAGAAAAAGAGCACATAAGCGAGTGAAAGATTTAATTTTAGATATTGAATGTACAGATTAATATTGAAAATTGGATAAATATTAAATACTGTATAAAATAAGATAACAAAAATAATCTTTAATATTTTTAGATTTTTATTGGTAACAGCATTTTTTCTCAATTATAAGAACAGAGGCTATAGAAGTTTTAAAGAAAGTTATTCTAAAACTTTAAACATATTATTATAAATTTGTGTGCACTGTGAGGCGTTATGATCGATTTAATAATTTATTTAATTATTGGTATTATCGCAGGTATTTTGAGTGGCTTTTTTGGAATTGGTGGCGGGGTAATTATTATTCCAGCGTTAGTATATTTAATCGGATTTTCTCAATTAAAAGCTCAGGGAACTTCTCTAGTTGCACTGCTTCCACCGGTTGGCATACTTGCATTTTTTGAATACTACAAAAGAGGGAATGCCGATTTGTATGCAGGTATAATTATTTGTATAGCTATGATTATTTGTGCAAAGTTTGGAGCGCAATTCGCAAATAATCTACCATTGGATCTGATGAAAAAAGCTTTTGGAGTATTTTTAATTTTAGTAGGAATAAAAACTTATATGGGGAAATAATTAGAGAACATTTCTATTGCCCTATAATATAGATATTAAGACAAAAATGCGTACACAACATCTTTTGATCCATTCCTTGGATATTAGTAGTAAGAATTTTTCCTAGTTTTAATATATCGTTCACTACTGAGTAAAACTCTTTCATCTATAATTTTTTGATCTAATCCTCTCGTCTCTCAATGTATCCTCTATTTACAGAGGATGTTCTTTTACTGCTTTTTTTCATTGTTATATCATAACCTTTTGATTTTGCTTCAAGGTATCCTCTGTATCTGTAAACCATTTCATTTTTTCTAATAAATCTAC
>Ga0182010_10001309_pt1 | contig 13260 bp, 13 predicted proteins | sample 611E1MmetaG_FD_120488 | JGI IMG/M metagenome (GOLD analysis project Ga0182010, IMG submission 120488) | Permafrost microbial communities from Stordalen Mire, Sweden - 611E1M metaG | ecosystem: Environmental > Terrestrial > Soil > Wetlands > Permafrost | place: Sweden: Stordalen | collected...
ATTACAGGAGAGCAGGAAGATTGATGTATCCCAGATCTCCCTGAAGAATGCCTTGGTGCTCGGCGATAAGAAAGCTAAAAAGAGGGTGATAGTTATTACCGACCCTGAATGTCCTTTCTGCGCACGACTGCATGAAGAGATGAAGAAGGTCGTCGAAAAACGGAAAGACATTGTTTTTTATATAAGACTATTGCCTTTGAAAATGCATCCCGATGCTCAATGGAAAGCGAAGAGTATCATGTGCAACAAGTCTCTGCAGATGCTCGATGACAACTTTGCAAAGAAACCGATTCCGCGTACAGAATGTCAAACGAAAGAAGTCGACAATACTATTAAGATGGCTGAAAAGCTCGGGATTACAGGCACGCCGACTATAATACTTTCGAGCGGCAAGATGCACTCCGGTACGATGAGCGCAGACCAATTGATAGAACTCATTGACGGAAAGAAGAATAAGTAGGAACCGGGATATAGGGGAGAATGGAGCTTACGCATCCTAATTTATTGAGTATCATTGTGCTCTTTTTTCTTTTCGCTATTGTCGTCGTTTTTGTCGTTTTCCTGCCTAAACTGCTGAAGAAGAAAGAGCCTCATCCTTCGCGCAGGACGGAGGCCGATGTAATCGCTGACTCCTTTCAGATGCTTGGTAATGAATTGAAGTCTCTCAAGGAGCAGCTGATACTGAAAGAGAGGTTAGCGAGCCTCGGCGAGATTTCCGCCGGCATAGCCCATGAATTCAGGAACCCTATGGGTGTCATAATGGGTTATTCAAAACTGCTTTTGAAGGGTCTCGACGAGAACGACGGAAGACGAGAGACAGTTCTTGCCATAATCAAGGAAATCGACGGCATGAACAGGGTGATGGATGAACTCCTCAAATTCTCTAAATCCGGGCCGCTTAACAAAACTGACGTCGATCTTACCCGCATGATTTTCGAAGTTGCAAAGGAATCCGTCAGACCCCGGGATACCGTTTTCCAGGGCAAGGGTATTTTCATTATTAAGGGAGACGAGACCCTGCTGAAACAGGCAGTAAAGAACCTTGTGAACAACGCCCTGTACGCAGGTCAAAAGGCAACGGTGGACCTCAAGGATGTTCAACTCTCGGGCAAGAAAGGAGTATACATTGAAGTGTCGGACAATGGCAGGGGGATAGCGCCCGAGGATATCAAAAAGGTGTTCCTTCCTTTCTATTCCACGAAACCGGATGGCTTGGGTATCGGGCTTTCACTGGTCCAGAAAATCGTGATAGGCCACGGAGGTTCTGTGGATGTGTCGAGCGTTGAAGGACAGGGCAGTACATTCCGCATTTTCCTGCCTGATTGAATGTAGATGAATACGGTCCTTATCATAGATGACAAGAAGAGTATGGTGGACATGCTCTCCAGGACATTTGAGTCCGAAGGGTTTGCAGTCCTTTCTGCCTACAACGTTAAGGATGGAAAGAAGCTGATTCGGCAGGGTGAAATGGATGTTGTTGTGACTGACCTCATGCTTCCCGACGGCGACGGAATCGAAATCCTTAAAACAGTAAAAGAGAACTCTCCGCTGATGCCCGTCGTCCTAATGACGGCCCACGGCAGCATTGAGACAGCGGTCAAGGCTGTCAAGGAAGGGGCGTATGATTTTATCGCCAAGCCTTTCGATCCAGAGCATTTGCTGATAATCGTCAAGCGTGCTATTGTCGAAGGAGCTTCAAAGAAAGAGAATATTATTCTCAAAAAAGAATTTTCGAGATTTCTCGAAATCCCCGAAATTATCGGTGTCAGCAAGGCGTGGGACCAGGTAATGGCAAAAGTCCGTAAGGTCGCTCCCATGAAAACGACGGCGCTGATCCTGGGAGAGAGCGGGACCGGAAAGGAACTGGTTGCCCGTTCAATCCATCATCTGAGCACGAGATCGAAAGAGCCCTTTGTAGCTGTGAATTGTGCGGCTATACCTAAAGACCTGATAGAAAACGAGCTGTTCGGCCATGAGAAGGGAGCATACACCGGCGCCCAGGACATAAAGCTTGGACGGTTCGAACTGGCCGACAAGGGCACGATATTCCTGGATGAGATCGGCGACATGGATCTGTCGCTCCAATCGAAACTCCTGAGGGTTTTACAGGAGCGTGAAGTAGAGAGGGTCGGCGGAACCCGGACCATAAAAGTCGATCTCAGGGTCATCGCTGCCAGCAACAAAAACCTGAGAAAGGAAGTTGCCGAAGAGCGCTTCAGGGAAGACCTGTTCTACCGGCTCAATGTCTTTCCTATCGTCATCCCGCCTCTTCGTGAAAGAAGCGAAGACATCATACCACTGGCAAATCACTTCATCGAACTGTTTTCAAAAGATATGAATAAAATACCGCCTTCTCTGCCCCCTGCAGCTGAACAGTTGATTAAGGAATACGATTGGAAGGGCAACGTGCGTGAGTTGAAAAATGTCGTTGAGAGAGCCATTATCATGTGCGAAGGACTGTCTTTGCGTGCCGAGCACTTAAGCATCAGCGAGATGCCTCATGAAAAAATCTCTCCGGATGCCTCCCTGCACGAAGTATCTGGGGCCGCTGTCCGCACTGCCGAAAAAGCGAGGATTGAAGATGCTTTGCGTAAAACCGGGGGGAACAAGAGTCGGGCGGCTGAAATTCTCCAGGTGAGTTATAAGACATTGCTGACGAAGATAAAGGAATACAGAATAGAAAGGAACGTTTAATTAAGCTATTATAATCCTGATCGTCTGTTATGTAATTGACCACCTAGTAAATGTGTAATCGGTCACATACTTTTCTGCTCTCGACGCGTAATATATCCTAAGAAAACAATGCAAACTAATCATTTGCTCTTTGGCATCGCAATTGCATGATGGATACTGAAATGAAAATGCGGACTAAATCAATAAACCAGAATGGATTCAGTCTTATAGAGATGCTGATGGTCGTTGCCATCATGGCTATTGTTGCAGCGATTGCCATACCTTTCTTCGGCGGATTCTTGGCCAACAGGGATCTGAAATCGGCGGCGAGAGATATCGTTGGTGATGTATATGAACTCAGACAAAGGGCAATTTCTGAAAATACATGGTATCAGATTACTTTTAATCAAGGAGCGAACAACTATGTGATACGGCAATGCAATGCAAATGATACCGCGTTCCCTTGTAATGGCAATGATATCGCTACAAAGTTGCCCTCGGCTTTTCGGAGCGATATTAGTATATCTGTCGTTAATATTAATGGAGGAGCGGTTCTTCAGATGCAGTCGGGAGGAGTCGTAAGTCCCACCACTGGCGGCAGTGTGCAGCTTATAAACGGCAGGGGATCTACTGCAACGGTTACAATCAAGCTAACAGGGAGAACTTATGTTGACTGGACTCTGCAATAAGAAAGGCATCGGCATGATCGACTCAGTAATGGCGTTGTTCATAACCATGGTCGGTATTGCGGGGCTTCTTGCAATAATGCCAATAGGGTGGGGGTTGGCCGGGACGGCTGACATGCGTACGAGAGCTCTCGAAATAATGCACCGGGAGCTAGAAAACGACGAGATGCTTATCATGAATCCTTGCAATATTATTACGGTTGGTACTATGGATGACAAGCCAGTAAAATCTAGCGGCTCTACTGCGACTTTGGCCGGTGATGCAAGTTTTACAGTCAGGAAAAAAATTACACAGCCAGGAACCGCATGGCAGATAAATGTTCAAGTTTTGTGGGCGGGGTCGAGCACCGGCGTCAGTGAAACCCGTTTGGTAATAAGGCAGTCAGATTATCAGGACAATGCTAATTGTGCTATTACGCGGAATGTTAGCCTCTAGAAAGACTGGGTCGGTGAGGATATGAGAAAAGACCAAGGATGCAATCGGACTTTCAATCAGGAAGGATTTACCCTTGTGGAAATTCTTATAGCGATGGTAATTGGAACTATTATTATGGGTGCGGTTTATGTCGCTACACTCGAAGGACATAGAGCTTCTACTGGCATCGAACAGAAGATTTCTGTTCAAGAGGATATCAGAGCAGCTCTTGATATAATGGTGATGGAGATCGGCATGGCATCATATAATCCAACGAGGACGACCAACAACATATGGCTCGATCCTACCTGTAACGCAGGCGTCCTCGCTTATAAGGGCATTCAGACTAAAGCAGGATTTGCTAATAATATAACGGTTGAGATGGATAATAATGGACTCAATGGGATCAGTGTTGGTGATCCTAATGAAATAATAACTTATAGCTACGATACCGCCAATCAGCAAATCACACGAGAGACGAATTGCGTCGGCGGCGGCAAGCCTTTCATTGGAGATGTTGTCGGCGCGGGAACTGCTGCGGCCAACAGGCAGAGAAACGTCAGGGTCATTAATAATGAATTGGGCATAAACATTTTTACATATTTTGACGGTACGGGTACTGAGATCACAGCCGCAAATCTCCCGGCCAGAATCCCCGACATCCGGAGGATAGACATAACTGTTGCTGTCGTTGCCGCTGACCCTGATTTCCAGGGGCAGACGCGTCAGATGATTCAGTCTACGAGCGTCATCCCGAGAAATCATGCAATTAATAACTATTGATACGAAGGAGATTCGTATGGCTTTATTGAAAAAATCGGCAATATGTGATGATCGCGGGTTTGCCTTCATTGCAGCGCTGCTTGCCATGTTGATCCTGGTCTCACTTGGCGTACTTATATTTACTCTCACCACCCGGGATGTAAGAGTTACCGTCAAACTTATGGGAGAGAAAAAGGCATTCTCGGCTGCCGAAAATGGTATCCATCGCCTGATGCAGAATTTTGACCCATTGTCAGGCGTGCTAAATCCCGATGACGCATGCCCCGGACTTGGCGGCTATTTTCAGGTCAACGGAGAAATTTTGGGTACTGGTACTTGTTACACTTATACGCCGCCTACCCCTGCCACATCAGGTTCGTCAATTGTCAACATGGCTGGGTATAGCATGACAGGGCAGCAGAACTTTGGCCGGGCACCGTATGATTCGAGTGTTACTGGAGCAAACACGAACTATATGAGCCAAGTTTCTTTAGGTTTGGGCCTCGGGTATGGACCGGTCGATTCGTCGTTGCCGGGGTACAGATAAATTGCGGAGAGAAGGAGAGAACCCATGGGTACACTGAAGATTTTATCGGTAATTGTGATTATAAGCAGTATGCTTTATTGGCCTGCCGTATCATCTGCGGTTGTTTCAAAAGAGCGGAGTGTCTCAAGTAAAGGGCAGGCTACAAACAGCGATTCTACAAGCGACAATAGGATAATTAGGGTGACTGCAATAGTTAAAGAAATGAACAAGAACGTCCTGGTTTTGACGGACGGCAGACGCTATGATCTTTCCGGTGTCACTGTAATTGATAAGACATCCAAGAAGAATTCAGCAGGGAAAACAGTAGTGGAGATGACATTTATCAACAATACTTTAAATCAAGTTGTCATCCATTAAGATGGGGATGAGGAGGATAAAGATGAAATGGGCATGGGGTATCATCATTATATTAGGGGTCTTTCTTTTTTCGTCCGACATTGTACGTGCCGACGAAGCGGATATTTTTATGTCGAAGATACAGCCTAACATCCTTTTCATCCTCGATAATTCGAATAGCATGGATGAGGACTTCTACGGAAACTGCGTTGGTTCTTGGGCTACTGGCAGCAGGTCAGTAGAAGCAAAAAAGGCGCTCCAGACGATTGTCAACTCATATGCAAGCAAAATGAGAATCGGCTTAATGTCTTATGCACTGAACCCACCATCCCCATATCAGCTTCATAATTCGCTCTATTTCGCGTCATACGACCTGAAGTCTTATTGCCCGAATCCGCCCGCAGAATGTCAGGATTATTGTATTACAAATGATGCTGCAAAACAATCAACTTGTCAGGCATCATGTGCTGCGCAGAACCCTTCATTTGACGCCACTTACCGTGATGCAATCATCACCTATTATCCTGCTGGCAGTGAACAAAGAACTAGGTATTGTAACAATGTATACCCAAAAACGAATTACTATGCTTTTCCGGCTAATGCTACTGTTTATTATAAATTGCCGGGAACATTTTATGATCCTAATAATTACGGGACTGACTTTTGTTATGCTTATGCATATAGTCCTGATGAAAATGTTGCTGACACTTATACATGCTGGACCCAGAAGGCGGGTACAAATGATGACTACCCCAATAATTATGGGGGCAGCAACAACATGGGCGGCACTTTTTATCCTACCGATGAGGATTTTGCTCTTGGATATTGGGATTTCGGCATGAGAATGGCATGGTATTATGTGGGAAGAACTTGGTATGGCAATTCTTCTCCCGGTGGCGGATTGCTTCTTGTACCGGCAGCGACCAATAATACACCTGTCAATGCTCAACAGACTTTGCTTATTAATCAACTTACTACTCATGAAGGCGATCAAACTGGGTACATGAATTGTGGGTATCCGGATCCTAATTGTATTATCAACGCTGGGCTGACACCGACAGCCGGTACTCTGCAGAGCGCGATCAATTATTTTCAAGGGACATATAGTGGGTATGGCAGTCCGATAACAGATCATTGTCAGAAGAATTTTATAGTTTATGCAACTGATGGGTTACCGAGCGTTAATGAAACTGGTGGTAGCGGCAAAGCTGTTGACCTGATGCCTGCTGTTCTGGGGAAAATCGATGCCTTGCGAAGCTTAACCAAAAGCCTAACCGGTACGTCGTACAACTTTGATATCAATACATACATACTGGGTATGGGGCTTAATGAGACTGACAAGGGTTCAGTAGACGCGATGGCCATTCATGGAGGTACAGCCGTCGGCGGACATGCATACTACGCCGACGATCCGTCCCAACTTACTACCGGACTTAACAATACGTTGGCTGATATCCTGGAAAGAGCTTTCTCTTTTACCACTACGTCTGTAGCCTCCTCGCGGATTGCTGATGAAGATTATCTCTATGAGGCATCTTTCGAGCCTGTTAATTTCGAATCCTTCTGGAGAGGGCACATTAAAAAATATAGTATTAATAGCGACGGTTCCATAAACAGTACTGCACTTTGGGATGCAGGAAGCGTCCTGCAGGCTCAGTCTGCATCCGGGCGAAACATAATGACGTATAAATCCGGCAGCCTCGTTGCATTTCAGGCGGCGAATATATCGCGATCCGATTTGGGTGCTTCGACCGATGCTCAGAGAGACGCCATTGTAGGCTATATCCGAGGCGACTCGACGTATAACCCCGATAACTGGAAATTGGGCGACATATTTCATTCTAATATAATATCGGTCGGAACTCCTTCTGCCTATTTCAATGATACACGTGATAGTTCTAAAGATTCTAACGGAAGGAATGCATTTGCAGCTTTCAGGGCGGCTGCCAGTAATCAAAGGACCTCTGCGAATGGGAAAAGAGTTCTGATAGCAGGCGCCAATGATGGCCAATTTCATGCCTTTAAAGCATCAGATGGCTCGGAGTACTGGAGTTTCGTTCCGCCCAATCTTATGCCGAAGCTACAATATTTAGCTCATTCCAGCAATCCGACAAATCTTTACCATCAGTATCTTGCAGATGGGCCAGTAGTCGTCTCGGATGCATGGGTCGGAAGCGGTGACGGCAAGTCAAAGTCTGCCAATAATTGGATAACATTGGCCATACTATCTGTAGGCAGGAATGATAATATATACGATAATACTACTGCAGTAAACTCGACTAATTACTGGAGTTCATCGACTTCCTGCGACTCTGGATTTAGCTCTACGTATGATAATGTAAACGCACCCTATTATTGTGGTTATTACGCGTTCGATTTCACAGACACTTTGAACCCAGCATTCAAGTGGCGCTTAAGCGGCTTGACTACGTCAACAGCGCCCTATTTGGGAGAACCGTGGGGCAAGATGGCTATCGGAAAAGTCATAATATCAGGAAATGAGAAATGGGTAGGCTTTATTGGCGGGGGCTATAATTACTGCAACGGCAGCAACTGCAGTGACAACCGTGGCAAGGGTTTTTTTGTTGTAGATTTAAGCAACGGGAATATCATTTGGAGTTCAACAGGAATGACTTATAGTATTCCAGCATCTCCAGCCATGGCCGATACCGACGCTGATGGATTTATAGACACTGTCTATGTTGGAGACTTGGGCGGCAATATGTGGAGATTTAATCTCTGTACTCAAGCCCAGGGAACTTCATGCACCACAGCAGATTGGACAGGTGGAAAGTTATATAATGCCTCAGGAGAGGGGCCTATTTACACGTCTATAACGGGCGCAAAAGATACTGTGGGAAATTTTTGGGTATATTGGGGAACTGGTGATAAGGTCAATCCTATTTCAGCCACTGGGGGGAATTTTTATGCAGTCAAGGATAATGATCGCTCATCGACTTATACTCTAAGTAGCTTAAAAAACATTTCTTCCAGTAGCGCCACGTTTAATCCGTCAAGCGATACTTCTAAGGATGGTTGGTATATTAATTTACCAAACGCCGGCGAGAAAGTATTGGCTGATCCTATAGTATTCGGTGGCGCGATCTATTTTTCGACCTATACTCCTTATCTTGGGACTGATCAGTGCTTGGCGGCCGGTACCGGAACGCTTTACGGTATTAATTACATTACCGGATCTTCAGTTTCAGGAGTGAGTACTAATAGAGTGATTGGTGCAGGAACAGGTCTTGCAACCTCCCCTATTGTCTCTATAGGCCCTACGTCTCAAGGCGGGTCGGCAGATTTATATGTTACGTTCAGTGGAGGAGGCAGCGCGGGATTAGGTTTGGACGAGCAAATAAAACACGAGGGTAATATTCCTAGTGATCCAATAGGCAGCAAAATGCTCTATTGGAGAGACAGAAGATTGCAGTAAATTATTCCGATGAAGGAAGGACGCAAGAAGAGGGCTGTTATATATGTGATAGCAACGGTTATTTTGGGTAGCCTGTTGTTCATTACATATTGGATTTCGGATAGAAGCGCTCCATCGGTTGAAAAAACTCATGAAGCGCCTTCTAACGATATGCTTAAAAAGTCGAGTCTTGGGCAAGAATCAAATAAGGCGAATGCTCCTGAAACTCAGAATCGAAATTATATAAGCAGTATCATTGAGGGTTTGACAATTACCCCGCCACGCCCCACGGTTATGGATAATTTGAAGGTGGAGATAAAGGTACACAATCCTGAGAAAGGCAACCTGTCATATCAGTATCAATGGCAAATTAATGGAAAGGTTGTAGAGGGCGCCAAGGGCAATGTATTGCCAGCTGGTCTGGCAAGGAAAAAAGATAGAATTACCATAACTGTTATCCCTTACATTGATGATGTCGAATACAAGGAATTTAATTACACCGTTCAGGCTTTAATCTACAACGCCGCGCCGACCCTTGTCATCGAAGAAGATACCCGTAAAGAAGGTGATCTTATCAAATTTCAGCTTAAGGCAGAGGACCCTGATGGCGACAAAATCTACTACGCTCTTGAAGAGCCCATTCTTGAAGGCATGACTATTGATAAGAATACCGGGAAAATAATGTGGAAGCCCACAGAAAAGCAAAAAGGGATTCACCGTTTCGGAGCTTCGGCAACCGACTTAGATGGATCAAAGACGACTAAAACCTTTGAATTCAGTCTTGACACGAAGTAAGTTTATCTTGGCGGCTCCGCAACACTGTTTCCTCCAAGAACATTACGTCGGCAAAGTCATATTTGTTGAATTGGTGACGCCGGACCTCGCCGCCGCCAAGAAATTTTATGCAGGACTGTTTGGCTGGACATTTAGCGACATCCAGTCGGATAACATACATTACGCCGCGGCATTTCTCGACGGTCATCCGATGGCAGGACTGATTCACAAGGATGTACCGGCGAGCGAGCGTGACAGCCAGCGTGGTTGAGCTTTTTTGCTGCAAACGATGTAGATGCAGCAAAAAAGGTTGCTGTGCAAATGCCACTAAGGTGCTGTTCGAACCGCATAGCATCCCAGCCCGCGGCTGGGACGCTGTCTTCTCGGATCCGCAAAGAGTCATTTTTGCGGTCCTCGCTTCCAGTAGCGGTGACACGCCTGATGTTTTGGCCGCACCTGGAGAATGGATTTGGAGCTCGTTAATCACAAGCGAACCTGACATTGCTGCTGCTTTCTACCAAAAGCTATCCAACTACGAAGTCTTCGAGTTGCCCCCTAGTGAGGGCGCCCAACATCTCTTGCTGGCATGTGACAACTATGCTCGTGCGAGCGTGAATACACTGCCAGCGAATAGGCCTAATGCCCATCCCCACTGGCTCAATTACATACGCGTCGAAGATGCTGTCAAGATGACTGCAAAAGTCGTGGCGCTCGGTGGCCGCGTGCTGGTTGAGCCGCGGATTGATCGCCATGGCGGCAAGGTTGCGGTTGTAGCCGACCCTTTTGGAGCTCCCTTCGGATTGCTTGAATGGACGGACGCTGACAGTAAAGAGGTGACCAAGTTGATAGCTCACTCTTATGCTCGTTAGCGATTGCCTTCGTGAACTGTAAGGTTCCGGTTCTGTTGTCCGGCTGAGTTTCAACTGGCGGATACTGCCATGGTCGGCAGTTTAGATGTGTTGCCTTCCCTCGGAGATGACCATAAACGTGTGGAAAGACATGACAACGGCAGTTTGGAGCACCGAGGGCTTGGGTATGACCATGACAGGCGCGATTATCATTCTTATGGCTATGCTCCGCCGCCGGTCAGCTATGCGCCGGCTCCACAGCCGGGCATCAGCATCTTTCTGCCACACATCATTATACGCTAAGGGGATTGCTTCGCGTCGGCCGCTCAGCGTTCAAGCTGAGTGGATCTGAGCGGCAGACGCAAGTAATCCCTTTTGAAGTGTTTGAACTGACAGTGCGGACAAGAAGGCAGCACTTAAGATATGGGCACATTGCTCCTTGTTCACTGCAGTGCGGATATCATCTCCACAGGAATGCCGAAGTAACTGTGCCGGCACAGAAGCGACGACCAATGGACAGATGGAGTTCACGCGCAGCTTTTTAGCAATGAGGTGAATTGTGTAGCTGGTCATTTGCTTGGAAAATTCCAGTTCTCCCTAATCGCTTCGATAATTGTCGGGTTGGTCTGGCATCAACAGCATGATGGACGTCGCTGTTTTGCGAGGACTTATTTATCATGGGTTGCCTCCAGTGCTGTCTGCGGAAATTCGTGGAACTGGGCTGCGGCGTTGCAGCAAAATGAGTGCTCCCGATCATTTCAAACGGGGAGGGGCAGTTATGTGGGATAGATTGTCCTCCAGAAGCCTAAGCCCGGTTTTGAAAAAATCTTTTCCGTAGGAACTACAATACTGGACAGTCCCGGACATTGGCGGTATCATTAGATCTACAACTACTCCCAGAACTAACCTATGCTTCGATATGATGCTTATGCCTCCGCCTGAAATATCGCCGATTAGACCTCGATAAATATCCGCGCCGACAACGAATCGGATTTTCCTGCAAATCGATAATCGCTGGTGTGCTCTTTTTTCAACGAACTGACGATACTGATCGCCCATACCCTCTACCTGCCCTTCTTAATAGTCATACAATTATACGAACAATAAAGTAGGATTGCCAGATCTAGCTGTTGCTGCTGTCGTGCATTTGTGATCAATTCAAGTTTCTTCGAAAATTATCAGGCAAACAAGTCGTAATTTTGACATTACATTAACAAAGGATACAATTTAATTAATGGAATGATAAAAATAGGCGCTCTAGTTGCCTGAAAGGGGGAAAGAATGATTTGGACGATCTTTGTAGTACTCGTGATACTGTGGCTGTTAGGATTTGTGAGCGGCTACGCGATGGGCGGATTAATCCATATTTTGCTAGTCCTGGCAGTAATTGTGCTGGTAGTGGGCCTATTTCAGAGGCGATGACCGCGGCAAATGATTTGTAGATCTTACAATCACTGGTTTATTTAAGAACGTCGCAATCTAAAGATTGCACATCTAACAGCGGGATCAGTGAATTGACCAACAGTAGGTGCTTAAGCAAGAAGATTATTCTATATGGCAGTGTTAATTTTTTTGGATTGACATTGTTGTCGGGATGCGCCAGTATGACGGGCGAAACAGCAGGTGAGAATATCTATGACTCAACGATACATACGAGAGCTACAGCGATAGTAGTTAAAGACCCGGATGCGCATTATTTCAAGATCGAGGTGGCGGTTACACAAGGAGATGTTGTACTTACAGGTTTTGTGAACAGCAGGGGAAACGAGGATCGGATTGTGGAAAAAATCAGGGCAATCAAGGGTGTGAAATCCGTCAAGAGCCTCTTGAGGCTGGAAGAGCGAAAGTAAGTCGACGTACCATTTAAATAACTCGAAAGCATAAATGTGATATACCATGAAGTCGAGCATGAAGGACAAAGCGAAAGGAACGAATATTGGAGCACAAGACAGATCACTGGGGATTAAAAAAAAGAGAGGTGCAGGATATGAGTGACGACACGATTCAAGACAAATTGAAACAATTAAAAGACGCAGTAAAACAAAGATGGGGAGCGCTCACTGACAAGGACCTTGATACGGTCAATGAAAACCTGGATCAGCTGCCTGGTCTACTCCAGGCGAAATATGGGCATACAAAAGAGCAAGCTGAAGATGCACTAGCTCAATTCCGCAGCACCATGAAGCCAGAGGGAAAAGATAAGGTTGAAGTAGTACGCGAGGCCTTTTCAGACACGACTCCTGAAGAAGAGGCACATGTTAAGAAAAAAGTTTATCCAGAATAAAAGCACACAAGAAGGGAAGAGATATCCAAGCAGGTAATGCACTGACATGGCTAACACTGCGGGAAACTCTTTTCAATAGCCATCTTTGATGATGAGCGAGCAAAACATGAAAGGAGAGAATCTATGCCGTTGATTCAATTAGTGCTTGTTTTGGTTGTTGTTGGGGTGATCCTATGGGTGATTAACAGCTATATCCCCATGCAGGCTACCATAAAGAAGATATTGAATGTAGTGGTAATTATTGCTGTGATTATCTGGCTATTGAGTGTTTTTGGACTCATCGGAAACCTCTCAACAATTCGTATCGGGAAGTAAAGAGTCGGGCTCTATATAGAGTGAAAACGAAGCATTATCTTAGGGTCCAAATAGATTCTCACATGAGCAAGTTGCGCAATAAGGGTTGAGAACAGCTTGACAAATGTGCTTATTTTCTTTTGTTTTATATCATAATATCTATTGAGCGCTTATGAAGAAAAGACTCATATCTTTTATTTGGGAGGTGTAATTTAAACCATGCAAG
>Ga0182010_10001318_pt1 | contig 13201 bp, 7 predicted proteins | sample 611E1MmetaG_FD_120488 | JGI IMG/M metagenome (GOLD analysis project Ga0182010, IMG submission 120488) | Permafrost microbial communities from Stordalen Mire, Sweden - 611E1M metaG | ecosystem: Environmental > Terrestrial > Soil > Wetlands > Permafrost | place: Sweden: Stordalen | collected...
AGAATTGCAATTTCGGCTCTACCTGAGAGTCTGGAAAAGAGGAATGAGGAACTCAAACGCGAAGACTTTATACAATGCTGGACGGTTGATATGATACGCTACGCGCAGGTATGGAGCATACATCGTGACCAGGCAGAACAAGGAGAACCGGTTTCCTCTTCAGAACCTAAATTGCCCTCACCCATAACCTCCTGCAAGAGGTGGACGAATGAGGAGATTGAGGCAGAGATTCAAAGGATTTCGAAACATCCCAAAAGGTTGGATCGATTGACTGCCTTTGCAAGATTTGTGACTTTGCAATGTTATCCGCTAATAGAGAATGGAAGTCGATCGGAATTCATCCTGCAACACGCTTTTAACTTTGAGCCAAAAGGTCTGGTGCATGATTCCGCACAGGAACTACTGTATAATGCAACAACACCTCTCCTTCTGCGTCATTGGACATCAGCTGCGAACTCTAATCCAAAATCTGCCCTCCTGATGACACTTGAGGGGCACAATAATTCTGTCGAAAGTGTGTGTGTGACACCCGACGGGAAACGGGCAGTGTCAGGAAGCGACGATAAGACCATAAGGGTATGGGATCTTGAAAACGGGAAATGTTTGCGTATACTAAAAGGGCACAAAGATATGGTCAGGAGCGTGAGCATGACTCCCGACGGAAGATTGGCGGTTTCAGGGAGTTACGACAAAACGCTGCGGGTATGGGACCTTGAAAACGGGAATTGTCTGAGTGTACTGGAAGGACACAACGACGTTGTATGGAGCGTGAGTATAACCCCTGACGGGAGACAAGTGGTATCCGGGAGTGAAGACAAGACATTGAGAGTATGGGATCTTGAAAAAAACAAATGTATCAGTATCCTTACGGGACACACAAACAAGGTTGATAGCGTGAGCGTGACACCAGACGGAAGACAAGCAGTGTCAGGAAGTTGGGATAAAACTTTGCGGGTCTGGGACCTTGAAAAAAGAATCTGCCTGTTCACGCTGGAAGGACATAGCTCCATAATTAAAAACTTTGGGTTGTCAGCTGACAATAAAAGGGCAGTGTCAGCGAGTTTGGACAATACCTTACGCGTATGGGACCTTGAAAAAAGGATCTGTATAAGAATAATGGATGGACATGACTCAGTAGTAAATTACGTCACCATAACTTCTGATGGAAGACGGGCGGTATCGGTGAATGAGAAGCTTGGGATATGGGACGTTGATAAAGGGATTTGCCTGAACATTCTTGAAGGACACTCTGATATGATAAGGTGCGTGAGTATAACTCCCGACGGCAGTAAGGCAGTGTCGGGAAGTAAAGACAATACTCTTCAGGTATGGGATGTTGAAAGTGGGACCACCCAGGTTGCATTAGAAGAACATACAGGTGCAGTCAAATGTATGAGTGTGACTCCTGACGGGAAATGGCTTGTGTCGGGTAGTGAAGATAACACAATTCGTGTGTGGGATCTGGAAAGTGGGAAATGTCTGCGAACTTTAATAGGACACAGTAAAGCGGTTACCAGTATTAATATATTATCTGATGGAAAACGGGTAGTGTCAGGAAGTGACGACAACACTCTGAGGATTTGGGATCTTGAGAGCGGAATCTGCCTGAGTATCCTTGAAGGGCACAGCAACATGATCAGGAAGGTGAGCATAACACGTGATGACAGGCGGGCAATATCAGAAAGTGAAGACACTACTCTGCGTTTATGGGACCTGGAGAGGGGGAGTTGTCTGAATACTCTGAAAGGATATACCTATGGTATCGCTCATGCAAGTTTGACCCCTGACGGGAAACGGGCGGTGTCGTGGAGTCAGGACAAGACTTTACTGATATGGGATCTTGAAAACGGGAATTGTCTGCATACACTCGAAGGTCACACCAATTCGGTTACTAGCGTAAACATAGCACCTGACGGAAGAAGGGCTGTGTCGTGGAGTGAGGATAAGACACTGCGAATATGGGATCTTGAGAGTGGGGAATGTCTGAGAATAATTAAAGGACATAGCTCTTTAGTCAAAGAAGTACGTATTACGCCTGACGGAAGGCTGGCTTTGTTATACGGATTTAATAGTATGGCTATATGGGTTTGGGACATTGAACAAGGCGTATGTATAAGCACTCTTGAAGGACATATGCATGGTGTAAGTAGTGTTAGTGTGACACCCGATGGGAAACGAGCAGTATCCAAGAGCTGGGATAAGTTGTGTGTGTGGGATCTTGAGAGTGGGAAATGTGTCAGCACGCTGGAAGGGCATAACGAAAGGGTCTATATAGTGGATGTGACACCTGATGGGAAGCAAGCGGTGTCCAAAAGTTGGGACAATACACTAAGGGTGTGGAATCTGGAAAACGGGAAATGTCTGGGGTTGTTTGTTTCGGCCTCTCCAATCAGGGAGGTCATGGTATATCCCGATCTGGTGCTGGCTGGAACTCAAACAGGTGAAATGTTGTTTTTGGAATTGAAGAACCTTCTCTTCGACAAACCGGTAATCACCTCAACACGGCTCTGGCTCTTTGATCTGCACTCGTGGGATACCAACCTTACTGCCAGATGCCCATGGTGCTGCAATTCGATCATTCCTGACAAAAACACTTTTGATAAAATTACCATGTTTGCTTCACAAGTCCCCTCCATGAAAAATCCATGCCCGGATCTTCAATCAGCGGCTTGGGCTGACCCTCTACTGATCTCCGAATGTCCTCATTGTCAGAAACCCCTGCAATACAATCCTTTCATTATTGATAATTGCAGCAAAAACTAATCTTCATTTGTAGAAAGAAACTGAATATGGAAAGAAGGAAAAAACGACTGAGCAAATCATTTAGGGCCAGAATCTCCACTGATCCGATGTCGGTTGCTGATCTATATAGTCAGCCTGACGACGATGATATTTGTGAACCACTCGTAAGAGCCCTTGAAGATTCTCATAAAATCGTGCGTTCGGCCGCCATCGATTCTCTGATTAGCTTAAATGACATGTATGCATCCACTTCTATCCTCTGGATGCTATTGCATGGAAACGTCCATGCACGCAAAGCTTCAGCAGAGGTACTGGGAACTATTGGGGGTAATGACATTACAGTAATTAATTATCTGATCAAAGCAATGCAGGATCCTGACAGATTTGTTCGTATTACGACCATAGAAGCACTGGTACTCAATAGTATGACGAGTGATGAATGTCAGAAAAATGCAATCGAACTCCTTCTCTATTTTAAGAAAGATGAAAAGAAATATGTCCGGATCGCGGCTTCAAAAGCGCTCCGGATGATCGAAACAATGTTAGGAGTGTGGATTGAGCCTGTTACAGAAGATCCCCAGGATACAATAAAACCGCCATGAAAACACTGGTGATAGGCGATATACATAGTTGCTATACCGAACTGATGGAGCTTTTATCCATGTCGGGACTTGCAGAGGATGACAGGATAGTTGCGCTGGGCGACATTGTGGACCGGGGGCCGGATTCACCCGCTGTTCTCGATTTCTTTAGAACTCATCCCAATGCATTGTCACTAATGGGCAACCACGAACGGAAGCATATTGGCTCATTTCACGGTGAAGTCAACCCATCAAGATCCCAAATCATGACTCGCTTGCAGTTTACTGAACAAACATATTCTGATGCTGTGGCATTAATGACAGGATTTCCCTTATTTATGGAATTTCCCGAAGCGATCCTGGTTCATGCTTCTCTTGAACCCGGTATCCCGTTAGAAAAACAATGTGAATCCGTTCTTATCGGTTCCATGTCTGGTGAACATCACATGAAACGTAATTACGACCACGAATGGTATGAACTTTACGATGGAGATAAACCTGTCATTGCCGGACATAAGGACTATTCCGGGAAAGGTGAACCAATTATTTTTAAGGACAAAGTATTCCTGATAGATACAGGATGTTGTTACGGATTTTCTTTGACCGGATTAATATTACCTGATTACTCGATTATATCTGTCAAAAGCCAAAAAAACTATTGGGCGTTGGCCATGCAATCACGAAGAAAAAAGTTCTGATATTCATTAGATTTAGAAGAATACGGGATGAACACTTAATATATGTAAATAGAACTTTTTATTTTTATAATAGAGACATTAACAGATGGAATAAATTTTATAACACTACTCAATGACAATGATTACAAATAAGTATCATAGCATCCTTGATTGCTATTTTTCGATCAAACCTCTATATCACGATGAGGCTAAGAAAAAGCCGAATGTCAGAAAGATTGTGGAACAACCATATCAACAGACTCTTGGAGAAAAATGGGATGCACTTGAAAATACTTTGACTGATCTTAGCTTTATCGAGGCCAAGTGCAGAGCTGGAATGACTTATAAACTGATAGCAGACTACAAATTCGGTCTTGATCATATTCCGGAAACACAAATTGATAGACAGAAAGAGATGAATCAAGAAGATCGTGTAAAAAAGTATGTCGACAATCTAATAGCATATTCAAAAAGGGAAATTCTTACACTCGACATCATCTCGTCCGTTGAATCAATAATTGAAAAACCAAATAATGAAGATACATTCAGGATGTTTGAAAGTCCCTCCCTATCGGGGAGACTTAACGATTTTTCTCTGTTTGTGAGTCAGCAATGTCATAGTTTGTTAAAGTATTCTTGTTATCCTGGGTTTACAATACAGCAGGCATATAATTATTCTGGTTCCGGATTTATTAAGACCGCCGCAGAAGAAATTATCAAATCAACTAATGATGTTTTTCTTTTGATGGACAGAAGTTCACGGCACACTGTTAATGATCTTCATATTTCTCCTTTAATGACTCTTGAAGGTCATTTGAATTCAGTTCAGAGTGTAAGCATAACCGCAGACGGGAAAAGGGCCATATCCGGGAGTATCGATAATACTTTACGATTATGGGATATTGAGAGTGGAGAATGCCTGCAAATATTTAGAGATGCTGGATGGATAAATTGTGTTTGTATAACCCCTGATGGAAAAAGAGCTATATCGGGAAGCGCAGATAATACTATACGACTATGGGATCTTGAGAACAGGCAATGCCTCAAAATTCTTGAGGGGCACAACGGATCAGTTACCAGTATATGTTTAACTCCTGATGGAAGCAAAGCCATATCAGGAAGCGCAGATGGAACCTTACGGTTATGGGATCTTAAGAGTTGGCAATGCTTAAAGATTCTTGCCGGACATAGAGGATCAGTTTGTAGTGTATGTATTACTCCAAATGGTACAAGGGCTGTCGCAGGAAGTATTGACATGACTATGCAGCTATGGAATCTTGAGAAGGGGATGTGCCTGAATACTTTTGGAAATCAAATTGAGTTAGTTAGAAATACCCAATCAATTCCTCAATCTAAGTTCTTATACATACCACCAGAAGGTCAACCTCAATTAAGTGATGATTTATCTTCCCCGGCACAAGACGATATCTTCAACCAGTTGCAGTTGATTGGCACACAAAACCATATTAGCATAACTCCAGATGGAAAAAGAGTCATTTCAGGTTGTGCTGATAATTCTTTGAAATTGTGGAATCCTGAAAGTGGAGAATGCCTTCTTACCTTAAAAAATCAAAAGGGTTCTGTAAAGGGTGTATGCCTAACTCCCGACGGGAAACGTGCTATTTCGGCAAACTCTGATAATATTTTGCTACTCTGGGACCTGGAAAATGGACAATGTTTAAATATACTTGACGGCCACACAGAATTAGTTTCTTGTGTTAGCATGACTCCAGATGCAAGATGGGCAGTGTCGGGCAGTATTGATCGTACAATACGAATTTGGGACCTTAAGAGAGCAGAAGGTAAAAGTATTTCTTTGGGTCACAAGGGTTTGGTTAATATGATTGCGGTGGTACCTGGGGGAAGATGGGCAATATCAGCAAGCGTTGATAACACTTTGCGTGTGTGGGATCTTGACCAGAGAGAATGTTTACAAACTCTTGTGGGGCATAATGATTCGGTCTCAAGCGTTAGTGTAACTTCAGATGGAAGAAGGTTCATTTCGGGTAGTTTTGATGGCACAATACGGATATGGGATCTTGGCTCTGAAGAATGTCTGGGGATCATTAAAAATGCAGGACCTGTTTTCAGTGTAAGTATTGCCCCGGATGGGAGAAAAGTTGTTTCGAGCGATGGAATAGCTATACGATTATGGGATCTGGAAAGCCGAGAATGCTTAAGCGCTATCGAAGATAACACTGGTTCACTCTGGAGAATAAATTTAACCCCGGATGGAAGAAGAGCAGTAACGGGCAGTATTGGAAGTAACCATAATTTAAGACTGTGGAATCTCGACAGCGGAGAATGCTTGATGACTCTTACAGGCCACACAAGTTCTGTGAATGCAGTAAGTATAGGTCCCAACGGGAAAATAGCAGTTTCCGGAAGTCAGGATCAGACTTTGCGTGTATGGAATCTTGAGAGTGGTATATGCCAAAGGACAATTGTAGGACATACGGATGCGATTATCGATGTCGGTATTACCCCGGATGGAAGGATGGCTATTTCGGCAAGCGCAGATTATTCCCTGCGTATATGGGATATGGAAAGTGGCACGTGCCTTGCTATCTTTCAAGCAATGAGCAGTGTATGTTCAATTTCCATTGCATCAAATAATCGTTTGGTCTGTGGTCTTGGTTCGGGGGAAGTCATTCCATTGACTTTGAGCAATCTGTCAATTGATATTCCTTACGTAACTCCATCCAGAATCTGGTTATATGAACGGTTTGAAAATAAAGCAAGATGGGAAGATCAGGTAAATACTACTTGTCCATGGTGTGGCAAGCGATTTCCTGTTGCGTCTGAAATTCTGGATGAAATCTTGGCAATTAATCAGGACGCAGGAATAACTCCTGATCAGTCTCCCTGCCTGACACTTCCTGCAAAAGCTTGGGATGAAAAAAATCTGATCTCCGAATGTACATTCTGCCATAATGCATTAAGATTTAATCCATTTATTGTAGATAACAGTGGTAATTTTCATACCCATTCGCCTAATCCTTCTGACAGAAGACCGGATTTTTCACATTTAGTGGAAGATGTGCCAAAAAACGAAATTTCTTGTCCTATCTGCGGATTATCTAATGGAGTAGTCAGAGACAATTTTTCCAGGCAGCTGTTTAGAACTTTACGGCAGATAGTTTTTATTTGTATCGGTATTGCTTTGCCCTTTAAAAGTCTTTGGTGGCTTTTAATATCTGTGCCGTTAATATTCGGAAATGGTCTTAATTTTTTAGGAATGAGGAATAAAACATTCTATAAATGCAATTCCTGCAACTTCCATTTTTCTAAATGAAGACGTTGATGGAATTAATATAGATCAAAAGCATCATTAGATATCTTCCAGACACTCCTTCACATTCTCCAGCAACTCCCTGCGTTTGTCCTCATCTTCAGTATATAATGAAGCTTTAAGCAAATACTCAATCTTCATTATAGACTTTTCAAAGTCTTTATTACCCTGGAGCTTCCTGTTCGTTCTCGAATCCAAAGGTGATTTCAGATAATTTTCTATATCCTGGTGCTGAAGTACATGAATATGCTCCTCTGTTATCTGAGTAGTTCCGAATAATGCATGAAGCCTCTGCAGAAAATGTTTAAGAGACCGCACATTACCCGGCCAGTTCATATAACGGAGCTGGTTCAGAACTCCTGCCGATAATTTTTTGCCGCAGATTTCTTCCCACATTTTCCCTGCGAGTTCCGGGATATCTTCAGCATGACTGATCAGGGAAGGTGTACGAATAATAAATGTACTTATACGATAAAAAAGATCCTCACGAAAACTATTTGATTTTTCATTCGCCAGGGTCTCGATATTTTTATTGGTAGCAGCAATAATCCTGACATTCACCTTAACAGGTTTAATTCCCCCTACCGGAGTTATCTCATTGTCCTCAAGTGCCTTTAAAATTTTAGTCTGATGATTTGGTGCAAGATCGCCTATCTCATCTAAAAACAGAGTACCGTTATCGGCCAGTTCCCATAATCCTTTCTTGTCAAAATGAGCCAGACTAAACGAATTCTTTTTATATCCAAATAGTTCAGATTCAAACAATTCTGAAGGTATTGCTCCGCAATTGATAGAAATAAATGGATTCCTGCACCTGTCGCTGCATTCGTGAATATTCCTTGCAACTACTTCTTTCCCGGTACCTGTTTCCCCAAGAATTAATACCGGAAAATCGTTTTGGGAAGCTACCCCGATCATCTGTCTTACCAGCAAACATGGTTCAGAATTTCCTATATATCTTTCCTTCAGATTTACCCTGGTCTTTACATCATTAATCATATTGAGTAAAGGATTCATGAACTTTCCTTTCTTCGCTTCCTTCTCTGAGTATTGATAGGAAGCTTCTTCATTTGCCAGTGCAAAAAAATCTTGCGATACTATTATAAAAAATATTGAATATAATTTATACCGGGTGGCATTTTTAATAAAGTCATTTATGCTTCTCCTGAGCTGGCTGAACTCGGAATATTTACACCCGTTTATAATTAAGATTTTTTTACTGCTCTTCCTGAAATAATAAGTCAACGGTTTCTTCGGATGTTTTTCCCCTCTGTATTCGAAATCCTCTTTGTTTTTCTTAATCTCTGCTAACCACTTGTCTTCAATCAGGCAGATTGAAGCTGCCTCACTATCTTCAATTGTTGCTATTAACTTGTGGTGAAACGGGTTCAGTTCTGTCTTTACGGATTTTGTCTGAGATTTACTTGAAAATACAACTATTTCAGCTTGCATATCAGGGTTGCGATTAATATTTTGCTCGGTATTAATCTACTAAAAATAGACAATTAATTGCATAAACTACCCTAAATAATCCTTCTTTAACAAACTTGAAGAATCAAGCTGCAATTACACGGGTTTTTTATTCTCAATACAATTAGCACCTGTTTACTTGAATCAAGTCAACTTCTCTTGATATTATATCTGTCATCATTACAGATGATTACATAAATGGCATCGGATTAGCTATCTATATTATAAAGATGAACCAAATCAACGGGATTATGAATCAACCAATCAAGACTAAAGAGATATTAGAAACCGAACTGAAGACGATTCAGGAAAATGGTATCCAGGCTGACCGTAAGAACCTGAAACGAAATATGCATACCCAGTTTGCAGATCCTTTTGAATTTGCAAGAGAATATGTTGTGAACAGTTATGATGCCATGGCAACTGAATGCTATATCTCGGGCCGCGAAACTGAAGATACTGTGACTGTAACTATACGCGACAATGGAAGGGGAATGAATTTCGAGAGGATACAGGATTATTTCAAAATATTCCGTTCCCGTAAAGACAATTCTGAGTTTAAAACAATTGGACGATTCGGTGTCGGGAAAATGAGCGTGGCCGCAGTTCCAGGTCTTCTATTGTTCAGTGGAATAACCTCGACAGGAAAGGAATGCTGGCGCTTTGAAACTGATACTCTGATTGACGATCGTCCTGTAAAACTGGAACGCACTGAACCGGTACCGCCACCAGGTACAAAATTTGAGATTACCATCCTGAAAACAATGTCTTTATCCGATTTACTCGCCAGGATTTATGACCTTCTGTATAAATATGTCAGGTATCTCAAAATTGATGTGTTTTTTGATCTCCCTGAAGTAGATGATCAACAAAATCCAATCAGGAAAAAACTGGCTAAAGGGATCTGGAACTATGACCCTAAATCACTTGGAAGAGAATTTCAGATTTTTATTGACAATACTTCGGTAGAGGTAGTTATGGGTATTGGTAATCATGAACATGAACTATATCAGAATAAAGTTTTTATAACGTCAAAATATAACCTTCTGTCGACGGATCCCGATAAAGAAATTATAGTGCCAAACCTGATGATAAGGATAAGCAGCGAGGCTTTTGAATTAACATTCGGAAGGCATTGTCTGAGCAATGAAACAATACTTGTCAGGCTTGCAAATGAACTAAGGGAAACGGTTTTACCTCTCTATTTTAATTATCTGATGGATAGGTATAATGAGGATCTTATTATGTATTCTCCTGAAATAATTGCCATGATAGATGAAATGGTAATAGGCCTTCTGGCACTGAATCCGAACAAAAGAGAATGGAGTAATTTCCCATTATTTAATATTCATGGGAACAGCAGGATCTCTTTTCAAAAGCTAAGTGAGGACATCTCAAAGAACGGACTTGTATATGTTGAGGCGACAGAAAACGGAGGAACTGACTACTCAATGTTTAATGCCACGGTTCTGAAACAGAATCAACCTGCTCATGCATTTGATCTGGTACAAAAAGCTTTTGGACAGAAAGTAATAAATCTTGACCAGCAGGACACTGTAATTGAAATTATGAACAGCAATGAAACAGTTTTAACAGCTGAGGAAAAAGAGTTTGAAAAGTTCCTTGTCTTTCAATCAAAACAAGAGGTGATTGATAAAATATTAAATACAGGTAACAAAAACTCCGGTCATAATTCCGATAAGTATCCCGATATAAAGGAACAAATGCAGGATAATCTGGGAATTTGTGAGGAAGCAAGAATTCTTGACCGGGATATTGCATCTCTTAAATGGAAAGTCAACTATCTGGTAGAACGCGATGGAAAAACTCCGTGTTATTCGCGTAAATTTCTTATAAACGACAAAAAAATAGTATTGAACCTGTATCATCCTGAGATACGCCAATTTGTAGAATTAAGCAGTATCAATGCACGATTGTCGGCTCACTGGGCAATGGCAATGTGCCTTTCCGATCCCAAATTAATGCCTCATATCACTCCCGATGCGCGTGAAGATATATTACTCATCGACGCGATGAGTCGGATAAATGCAGATGGAGAATTCATTGATAATCGCGTATCTATATCAGAAAACAAAACCTTTATGGATTTTTTAAGAAACTGCAAAGACAAGGGGATAAAAGGAAGTTTTTTGGGCTCATAACATTTTACAACTTTATAAATCAGAATAATGGAAACAAATAACAGAATCATAGGGGAAAAAATACTTGAAAATGGATTTGAGATAGATATTGACGAAGGATGGAACAAACTAACCAATAGCCAGTTCGGAGGAAATCCCGGGAGGGCATTCTCAGAGCTTATTCAGAATGCCATCGACAGTTATCCTGACGGAACAGCCTGGCGCGATCGTAAAGGTGAAATTAAAACCACATTTAATTCTATCAGTATCACCGATTGGGGTGAAGGAATGGATTCAACCCGTCTTGCCCTGCTTGCAACAGCGGGGGGAACAGATAAATTGCCTGATGATAATAAAATTGGTCAGTTTGGACTTGGTTTCATCAGTATTTTTAATCCTAAACTGGAAACCAGTCAGGTCGAAGTCATTACAAAATGTGATGGACATACAGCTGAACTTGTCTTTACAGTAAAAGATCCGGAAAAGCGACCAGAGATAAAACTCAGGGTTCTCGAAAATAAAATTGATTACAGTACAAGAATCACAATTATGTTTAACAGCCATCAGTCTGTCAGCCAATGTATTGATTATGCCACAAAGAGTCTGGCCTACTATCCTTGTTCAATGAAGATAAACGGGCAATTGCTGAAATCTATCTGGCTCAAAGACGATCCGGGTGCATGCATGGAATTTGAAGAGAACAGATGCATAGGACTTATAAGGAATAACAAATCATGGTTAAACTTCAAATTGTTATGCAAATACGAACTTATAACAAATACCTCGTTAGCAGGATTTATAACAGGGTGCAGAAACATGAAATATAACCTTGAGGATTATGATAACAATAAGACTCCGTATGTTGGTGATATAGAGGTATTGTTTAATGTTGACAATCTCAGGTTGACCATAAGCCGCGATAACTATTATATCGACTGGGTCTATAATGAAGCTAAAAATCTGTTAAACAGAAAATTACGATATTATTTGTATATGGAGCTGAAGAAACGAATCAGTCTGCCTGTAATTATAGCCAATCATCTTATCTTAAGATATGAAATAAAGGATTATATAGCTGGTTTTTATGGGAAAGAATACTATCAGCAGGAAGAAAACAAATTAATAAGTCTGTTGGCTGAAACACCGGCTTATCGCATAAATGGCAGGCCGGGATTGTTTTCCCTAGTGCAGTTACAGAGTATGCTTCACCCGGGGTTCCCATTCTATTATTCACCCGATCGTACCAATCTCCGGTGGTTGGGAGGTTCGTTTAAACATGACTTTGTTGTTGTCCCTGATGAGTGCAAAGTAATATCGGGAGCACCAAAGCTATTTGATTGCATATTTGAAGCTGTTTATCAGGACGTTGTAAACCTTGACACCATCTCAGGCAATCAAAAGAAAATACATGATCTTGTCAAAAGAGGATTGGTAAATAAGCACGCTCTCATGCCGGTCTGTAAAATTCTGGGAGGCAGAGAAATATCAGATAAACAAAACCAGCTATTGGAAGATCTGAAACATATTTTAAAAAACGAAGAGATAAAAGAGATGATCGGAAATAATCTCCAGATATCCATTAAATCAATCACTCCTGTATTCTTTTCAGTAAAGGATGAAGGAGTCTACCTGTCAGCGGGATTATTCGATATAAATGGAAGACCTATTAATGAGGATTTCCTTTCAAATTTTCTTTGTACAACAGATGACAATAAGCTTAGAAAAATTAATAATCAGGCTGAGATATTAATAGGACTTAATCTCGACCACCCCTTCATATATTATCTTATCGTAAGTAAGAACACGTACAGAAGCTATTATGCACTGACTTATCTGTCGCATGAACTCGCACTGTGCCAGAAAATGCTTGTTCCATATTCTCCATTTTATCACCTTGTAAAAGAAAAACTGGCTCAGGATATGCGAAAAGTACTAATGAACAACCTGTTAAAAAGTGTGAAGAATTAACACTTCCCTGGTGGCTAACAATACAAATTCAGATCTGTATCTGAGTTATTTTGATGTACCTGGTTCTTTTCCGGATTTGTATTTTGTATACGCCAGCAACGATATAGCCACCAAAACAATAACAATAATATAAACAAATGAAGGCACTGGAACCGAGTCGCCTGATGCGTAGGAATGCATTCCCGATAAATAATAATTTACGCCAAAATATGTCATAAGCACCGAGGAGAAAGCAAAGAGGGAAATGAGATTAAATATAAAGATATCTTTCATTCCGGGGATTCTCCGGCTATGAATTACTATGCTGTAAATGATTATAGTTATTAATGA
>Ga0182010_10001319_pt1 | contig 13201 bp, 15 predicted proteins | sample 611E1MmetaG_FD_120488 | JGI IMG/M metagenome (GOLD analysis project Ga0182010, IMG submission 120488) | Permafrost microbial communities from Stordalen Mire, Sweden - 611E1M metaG | ecosystem: Environmental > Terrestrial > Soil > Wetlands > Permafrost | place: Sweden: Stordalen | collected...
CCTGGCCGTGCTGGTCCACGTCGTGATCCTGGTCCTGACCTCGGCCGGCGGCGCGATCGCGCTCCTGCGCCTCGGATGGCGCCGGTCACCGGCCCGCGCGGCTCCCACGGTCCCGTAGGGCGCCGTCCCTCCTAGGCCGCGATCCGCGGTGGCCCCGGGAATCGTCCGAGCCCGCCGTCTCCGGCGGGCTCGGACGATGGACCGGCCGGGCGGACCGCTACTTGAGCAGGCCCGCCGACTGGAGCCAGGCCTTCGCCACGACGGGGATGTCCTTCTTGTCGACCGTGATCTGCTTGCCAAGGTCGGTGAGGGTGGCCGTGTCCATCTTGGCCGACACGTTGTTGAGGATAGCCTCGAACGAGGTCATGTCCACCTTCGCCAGGAGATCGTTGCGGACGAGCGGGGCGATGTTGTCGGCCGGCTGCGTCTGCTTGTCGTCGGTGAGCACCACGAAGCCGTTGACCGCGATATCGGGCTGCGTGGAGCAGAGCTCGGCGACGTCGATGGTCTTGTTGGCGAGCGCCTGGGCCATCGGCGTGTCGCACGCGGCCAGCGGCGTGATGTTCGTCGGGTCGATGCCGTAGGCGGACTTCAGGGCGGCCGCGCAGACCGGGTTGGTCTTGCAGTCCGTGGCGAGGCCCCACTTGAGCTGGTTCTGTACGGCCGTCGTGTCGCTGAGCTTGGCCAGGTTGTACTGCGTCGCGGTGTCCTTGCGGACCACGAACGCGTTCTGGTCGGCGGCCGGGGAGTACGCCAGGACGGTGATCCCACCGCCCTTGGTCGTGAGCACGGCCTGCAGCGCGGCGGAGTTGGCCGCCGGATCGCCGGTCTGCTTGCCCGGCTCGTAGTACGCGAGCCCGCTGCCGATGTACTCGGGCTTGAGGTCGATCTGGCCGCTCTCGAGCGCCGGGGCGGAGACCTTGCGGCTCCCGATCCCGATGCCGGCTCGATCGACCGTGTAGCCGCCGGCCTCGAGGGCCTGCGCATAGATCTCGGCCATGAGCTTGGCTTCGTAGAAGCCGTCCGATCCGACCTTGACGGTCGGCTTCGCTCCGGCGGGGGCGCTCGCTGCGCCCGCAGCGGGTGAACCCGCCGCCGATGGACTGCTGCCCCCACCCGTCGAGCAGGCGCTGACGAGCACCATTGCCGACGCCCCGAGGGCGAGCGCGCGGGTGAACCGCATGGGTCGCCTCCTTGCTGTTGCCCGTGTCTGGCCTGGGTCAGGCCGCATCGGGTCGGCAGACTATATCGGCCCGCGCCCGATCGCTCCGTTTCCGTCTCCTGCGCCGGTCGTGCCGTTACACGCCGCGCAACGGGGCGGGCGTCACGCGCCGCGCATCGGGGATGACGCCGCCGGCTCCGGGACGGCCGGGATCCCGGGGCTGCGGAGCCCCGGCGACCGGGCGAGCCGCTCCAGCAGCCCCACGGCCACTTCGGTGGCGATCGCCAGGCCCGCCACCAGGACCACGCCGCCCCAGACCTGGCCATCGTCGTTCTGGGCGAGCCCGTCCACGATGAAACGCCCCAGGCCGCCGCTGCCGAAGATCGCCCCGAGGGTGGCCGTCGCGACGATCTGGACGGCCGCGGACCGGACGCCCCCGAGGACCACGGGGAGCGCGACCGGCAGCTCGATCCCGGCAAGGATCTGGCGCTCGCGCATGCCCATCCCGCGGCCCGCCTCGACGAGGTCGCGGTCCACCTCGGTGATCCCGGTATACGCGTTCACAAGGATCGGCGGGATGGCGAGCACGACCATCGCCACGAGCGTCGGCAGGACCGTCCCGCCCAGGACCGGGTCCACGAGCACGGTGACCGGGATCGCGATCGCGATGACGGCGAGCGACGGCAGCGAGCGCCCGAGGTTCGCGATGCCCGCGGCGACGCCGGCGCCTCGTCCCGTGTGGCCGATGGCCAGGCCCGCGGGGAGCGCGAGGAGCAGCGCGACCGCCAGCGAGATGCTCGCGATCAGGACGTGCTCGAGGAGACGGTTCGGGATCCCGCTCTGGCCGGCCCACTGGGCCGGGTTCGTGAGCCAGGCGGCCGTCTGCGTGACGAGGTTCATGCCGCCGCCCCGACCTCGCCGGCCCGCGCCCGCGTCCACGGCGTGATCCGTCGCTGCAGCCGCACGAACAGGAAGTCGGCGCCCAGCGCGAGGAGGATCGAGGGGACCGCGCCGGCGTACATCTCGGTCAGGAAGTTGCCCCGGTGGTAGCCGTCGAGGATGAAGTAGCCCAGGCCGCCGAACGCATCGCTGATCGTTCCCGTGATCGTCACGAGGCCGATCGTCGAGACCGTCGCCAGCCGCAGGCCGGCGACGATCAGCGGCAGCGCGAGCGGCAGCTCCACGCGCCAGAGCCGCTGGCGGCGCGAGAGGCCCATGCCGTCCGCCGCCTCGACCACGTCCGTCGGGACGCCATCGAGGCCCGCCACGATGTTGCGGATCAGGATCACCAGCGTGTACATGACCAGGGGGACCACGGCGGTCACGACGGAGAACCCGGTGATCGAGATCAGGGCCGCGAAGAGGGCCAGGCTCGGGATCGTGAAGAGGAACCCCGCCAGCGCACTGATGGGCGGGTAGAGGATGCGATACCGGGCGGCGACGAGGGCGAGGACGAACGAGATCGCGAACCCGATCGCGACCGCGAGGACCGCGAGGTAGACGTGCTGCCACGTCCGGAAGGCGATCGCGTCGAGGTGACCGCCCAGCCAGGTCCAGTCGATCATCGCGGCGGCGGCCGGCCGCTCACGAGCCGCCGCCCGATGCGGCGGGGGTGGAGGTGCCGGCGGCGATCACCCCGGGATCCGCGGAGGGGCGGAGCGCGGCCGCGATCGCCTCCACGCTGAGCACGCCCCGCAGGCGTCCGGTCCGGTCCACGACGATCCCCGTCTGGACGTCCGCGTCCAGCATCATCGAGAGCGCGTCCTTCAGCGTCGTCCGCCGGTCCAGGAGCGGCGACATCGGGGTCGCGAGCGCCGCGGCCAGCGCGCCGGTGGCCGGGATGTGCCCCTGGCTGACCCAGCCGATCGGGCGGTCCGACGCGTCCAGGAGGAGGAGGTAGGGGAACGGGTCCGCGAACGTGCGGGCCCGCGCTTCGCCCGCCGCGTCCCCGACCCGTGCCGTCACGACCGGCTGGAGCGCGACCTCGCTCACGCGCGTCAGCGAGAGGCGCTTGAGGCCGCGATCGGCGCCGACGAAGTCCGCCACGAACCCCGACGCCGGTGCCGAGAGGATCTCCGCCGGGGGCGCGAACTGCTCCAGGTGCCCGCCGACCTGCATGACCGCGACGAGATCGCCCAGCTTGATCGCCTCGTCGATGTCGTGGGTGACGAAGAGGATCGTCTTCGCCAGCTCTGCCTGGAGGCGAAGAAACTCGTTCTGGAGCCGCTCACGGACGATCGGGTCCACCGCGCCGAATGGCTCGTCCATGAGCATGAGCGGCGGATCGGCCGCGAGGGCGCGGGCGACCCCGACGCGCTGCCGCTCACCGCCGGAGAGCTGGGCCGGGTAGCGGTCGCGATAGAGCGCCGGGTCCAGCCCGACGAGGGCCAGCAGCTCCTCGGCGCGCTCCCGCTGCCGGGCCGCGGGCCAGCCGAGCAGCCGGGGCACGACGGCCACATTGGCGCCGATGGTCTGGTGCGGGAAGAGGCCCACCTGCTGGATCACGTAGCCGATCTCGCGCCGGAGCTCGGTCGCGTCGCGGCCGGCCACGTCCGTCCCGTCGATCAGGATTCGGCCGCTCGTCGGCTCGATGAGCCGGTTGACCATCTTGAGGCTCGTGGTCTTGCCGCAGCCGGAAGGGCCGACCAGCACGCAGATCTTGCCGGCCGGCACGGTCAGCGACAGGTCGTTGACGGCGCCCGGCGCCCCGCGCGCGGCCCGTGCCGTTGCGTAGCTCTTCGAGACGTGCTGGTATTCGACGATCGCGGCCCGTCGGGCGCCCGGCTCCGACATGCGCGGCGGTCAGGCCGGGCCGGCGTCGACGAGCGGCTTGACCTCGCCGATCAGCCGTTCCAGCGTCTCGACGTCGTAGGGCGCGGGCACCTCGACGATGACGGTGGAGAAGCCGGCGTCGACGTACTCGCGAAGCCGCGCCGCGACCGCCGCCGGCGGGCCGAACAGCGGGCGCGACGGCTCGAGCGAGTCCTCGAGCGGGGTCCGGTTGTGCTCCATCCAGGCGGCCCAGGCGTCGCGCGCGGCTGCCTCCGTGTCGCGAATGGAGACCCACAGGTTGGCCGACCGCTCGATCCCGCGCTCGTCCCGTCCGACGGCGGCGCAGTGGCCGCGGAGCACGCCGTCCAGCTCGGCGAGCTCGTCCGCGGTCCCGAAGCCGTTCCACATGTCCGCGTACTTCGCGATGGTCCGGAGCGTCTTCGTGCGGCCGTTCCCGCCGATCAGGATCGGGAGGTGCGCCTGCACCGGGAGTGGGGCATGGCGCAGCTCGCGGAACGCGTAGTGGCCGCCCGCGGGGGAGGTGACGGTCTCGCCGTCGAGGAGGGCGCGGATCGCGGCGACCGACTCGTCGAGCCAGTCGAGGCGCTGCCCGAACCCCGACCCGAAGGGAATCCCGTGGGCCATGTGCTCGGGTTCCATCCAGGCGCCACCGATGCCGAGAACGGCGCGGCCCCCGGAGACGTGGTCGAGCGTCGCGACCTGCTTCGCGACGAGCCCCGGGTTGCGGAACGTGTTCGCCCCGACCATGAGGCCCAGTCGAACGTGCTCGGTCGCCATCGCCCATGCGGGGAGCATGCCCGGGCCCTCGAAGATGGGCTGGTACGGGTCGCCGAAGATGGCGTAGAGGTGATCCCACGTCCAGAGCGAGTCGTACCCGAGCGCGTCGACCCGGCGGGCTGCCGCAAGCAGCTCCTGCCACGTCGCGGCCTGACTCCAGAGGTTGATCCCGAGGCGCAGGTCGGTCATGCGCAGCCTCCCGTCGCGTTGCGAAGCACTCCGCCTTCAAGGGTAATCGCCGGCAGGGAGACGCGTTTCGGCGCACGGCCTGTCAGCGCGGAGCCACGCCGGCGTCCACTGCGGCGAGGAGTCGGCGCAGTGCCTCACACCTGGTCCGGAGCTCCTCGACGGAACCGTCCGCCAGGATCTCCCTGATCTGCCACATCGCGTCCGCCGGAACGCATCGCTGCCGCAGTTCAAGCAACCCGGACATCTGGACCGGCTCGGCCGAGCGGAATTGCGGCTGGGGACGCGAATCCGAAGTTTGCGACGATGGATCGATGGCTGGATTACGTTGCGTAACAGCGCGTCTGGGGGACCGGCGAGCCTGCGCAGCGCCCGGGCTGCGGCGGATCTGCGTCCCCTCGCCGCGCTGGCGTCGACGTCACGCGACCGGTAGTTCCCTCTCGATCGCCTCGCTCGCCCAGCCCGCGTCCCTGTAAATGGGGACGAACCGGTAGCCCTGCCCGGGGACCGCGGCGATGAAGCGCGGACGCCGGAAGTCGTCATGGAGCTTGATGCGCAGGCTCCGGATGTGTCGGTCCACGAGCCGGCTCTCCGCCACGAAGTCCGTGCCCCAGATGAGGTCGAGGATCTCGTGTCGCGAGACGACGCGTCCTGCCCGGCTGGCAAGCACAAAGAGGATGCTCTGCTCGATGCGGCTGAGGCGGGCGATCGATTCCCGCGTTCGGACCTGCCGGTTCACGATGTCGACCTCGATCTCGCCGATCCTCATCGCGGGGAGAATCGAGACGTCCGTGCCCGACGCGCGGCGGCTGATGACGATCGAACGCGCGAGCAGCTCCTCGGGGGAAAACGGAACGGTGATGATGTCATCGACCCCGAGACTGAATGCCCGAAGGCGCGTCTTCAGATCGCCCTCTCGTGTGAGGCCCAGGACTGGCGTTGTGCTACGCCACATCGTGTTCGAGGAGCCCAGTCGCCGCAGCAGGTCTTCCGCGTCGTCGTTGTCCATGTCGACCACCGCCAGGTGCGGCCGCCAATCCGCCAGGACGCTCTCGGCCCCGGCGAGCGTCCGAACGGCCCGGACCACGAAGAGGCCATGGTTCAGCGTCAGCTCGATGAGGTTGATGAGCAGCGGCTGGTCGTGGAGCACGAGCGCTCGCCGAGCGTCCAGCCCTGACTTCGCGTTCACACGAGCATCAGAGACCACCAGGACGGCACCGTCTGCCATCCACCGGGCGGACGGGGTGCAATCTACCGGACAGTCTTATGACTTCTCGGCGCGATTGTCGTGCCAACTGGCACTGCCCAGCCGACTGCCTCGCCTGCTAATTGGAGAAGTTGACCCGGCGCTAACGTTCCGGGGACGCCTGGCGCGGGCACCCGTGGCATTCCGGGAATGCCATCTCGAAAGGTCGATCGATGAGTGGACGCCCAGGTTCGACCGTTCAACGCCCTGCTGTCGCGGCTCCCGGAGGCTGAGTCAGAGAGCCTGGCTCCGATGCTCGAACCCATGTCGGTTCGACGCGGCGACGTCATCTGTCAGCCGGGTGGGTTCATCGACTTCGTCCAATTCCCTCTGACTGCCGTGGCGGCCGTCGCGGTGCCCATGGCTGATGGCGCCCAGCCCACAGTGGCGATCATCGGCCACGAGGGGCTCGTCGGGCTCCCGGCCCTCCTGGGTCAGATGCGGTCGCCGCCGCGGTATGTCAGCTGGTGCGTCGCGGGGAGCGCGGTGCGGATTCGATCCGAGGACCTGCTTGCTGCGGCCCTGCCCTTCGGCCAGCTCGTCCGGATGCTCTCCGCGTATGCCGAGATACGGCTCACAGGCGTGGCGCAGAACGCAGCCTGCAGTGGACTGCATGATGTCCGCGCTCGGTGTGCTCGGACGCTCCTGACCCTCTCCGATGCCGCCGATACGGACCGGCTCGACTTCAGCCACGAGTCCCTGGCGATGATGCTCGGAGTGTCGCGACAGAGCGTGAGCCTCGCGCTCGCGAGCCTCAGGGTCGATCGGAAGATCTCATACGCTGCCGGCCGCATCGTGATCATCGATCGAGGTGGGCTCGAGGGCGCGTCGTGCGAGTGCTACGCGATCGTCAGGTCCGAGTCGGAGCGAGTCTTGCGGTCCCTGGTCACGTAGCGCGGCCCGACCGACCGTGCAGCGGGGGCCGTTCGCGGTCCGGCTCCCGAGGTTGATCCCGAGGGGCAGGTCGATCGCCGCCCGGCCGCAGCCGCTCGGCCGCAGCCGCTCGGCCGCAGCTATACGGTCACGATCGCGTCATGCGTTCGCGAGTTCGCGGCCGATCGCGCGCAGGATGAACCGCGCCGCCTCGGCGGACTTGCCGCCAAGCCGCTCGCCCGCTTCCGTGTCCGCCTCCAGCGCCGCCGCGAGGTCGCGGAGCATCGCGTCGAGCGCGGGCGTGCGCTGCAGGACGCCGGCCGCAAAGGCGGCCTCCAGGCCGGCCGCCGCGGCGCGCGCGTTGTCGACGGCGTGACCCGTGGCGGCAGCCTGGTCGGCGAACGCGCTCCGCGCGGCATCCGCGGCCGCGCCCGTGCTCCCCATCATCAACCCCTCCCCAACGGTTTGCGCTCGAGCCTCAGCTGACCTGCTCGGCAGCAGGCGCACGCCCAAGGGCACCTTCGCGAATCGCCCGCCACTCGTCTTCCAGGATGCTCATCTGGATCTCGTCCCAGAAGCGGCCCTCGCGCCAGATCGCCTCGCGGGACCGGCCCTCCAACGAGAATCCCACGCGACGGTAGGCGCGGATGGCGCGCTCGTTGTACTCGAAGACGGCCAGCGAGACGCGGTGCAGGCCGAGGACGCCGAAGGCGTGCTCGAGCATGAGCGCCGTCGCCTCGGAGCCGAAGCCGTGGCCCCAGCAGTCCGGCTCGCCGATCGTGATGTGGAAGAGCGCCGAGCCGTTGTCCCCGTCGAGCTGGCTGAAGGCGCACGTGCCGATGAGCCGGTCCGACTCCGCGAGGTGGATCGCCAGCGCAAGGGAGCCGACCCCGGCGACGCGTGCCTCGAAGAAGCGCTCCACCTCGTCCGCCCGCATGGGGCCTTCCTGGTAGCGGGTCAGCCGCGCGACCTCCGGATCGCCGTACCAGCGCTTGAACGCGGGCAGGTTTCGGGCGGTGTGGGGGCGCAGCACGACCGTCCGGCCGGGGATCGCGGAGGGAAACCAGCTCCGGGCTCGCATGCCTGCGAGCGTATACCATCCCGGCCATGCGCCGGTGGAGCCAGGTGGCCGGGCGGATCGCCGCGACGACCCGGACGTCCGAGAAGACGCGCCTCCTCGCGGACTACCTCCGCGACGCGGAGCCCGAGGCGCTTCGCGACGCGGTGATCTTCTTCACAGGTCGCGCGTTCGCCGAGTCCGATGCCCGGGTCGCAGGGCTCGGGTGGGCGACGATCGCCGACGCCGTGGCGCGGGTCGCGGGCGTGGACCGTGCCGCGCTCGCGGCGGCCTACGATCGCCACTCCGATCTCGGCATCGCCGTCGGCGACGTCCTCGCCGGGCCGGAGATGTCGCGAGGTCCGGCGCCCGGCTCTCCGGGCGAGGCAGATCCGGCCGGGACCGTGGCGTCGCCGACCGTCCCGGAGGTCGCTGCCACGTTCGCGGAGATCGTCTCCGCGGGAGGTCCCGTCGCCAAGTCGGCGGCGTTCGAGTCGCTCCTCCGCCGCTGCGACCCGCTCAGCGCCACCTACGTGGTCAAGATCCTGGCCGGCGAGCTCCGGATCGGGCTCCGCGACGGGCTCCTCCAGGCGGCGATCGCGCAGGCGTTCGGGCGGTCCATCGAGGCCGTCTCGACAGCCGCGATGCTCACCGGCGACATCGGCGAGACCGCGGTGCTGGCCCGCGAGGATCGCCTTGGGACGACCCGCCTGCGCCTGTTCCGCCCGCTCCGGTTCATGCTGGCGTCGCCCGCCGAGGATGCGGCGGAGATCATGACGCGCCTGGGTCCGGTGGTCTGGACCGAGGACAAGTACGACGGGATCCGCGCGCAGCTCCACCGGCGCGGAGCGGAGGCACGCCTGTTCAGCCGCGACCTCAACGACGTGAGCGGGCAGTTCCCGGAGGTGGTGACGGCCGCGACGCGCCTCGACTGGGACGGGGTGCTCGACGGCGAGCTCCTGGCATACCGCGACGGCGTGGTGCTCCCGTTCCTGGTGCTCCAGCGGCGCCTGGGTCGGAAGGAGCCCTCCGCCGGGCTCCAGGACGAGGTGCCGGTCGCGTACGTCGCCTTCGACGCGCTGGCGCTCGGCCCGCGCGGCGGCGCCGTGGAGCCGCTCATCGGGCTGCCGCTGTCGGAGCGGCGGGCGCGCCTGGAGGCCCTGGGCCTTCCCGCCGCCGGGCCCAGCCGCTTTGTCCTGTCGCGCCTGGCCCGGGTCGGCTCGGCAGAGGAGCTCGAGACGGTCTTCGCGGCGGCCCGTGAACGCCGGAACGAGGGCCTCATGGTCAAGGACCCGGCGAGCGTCTACGCGCCGGGCCGGCGCGGCTTCGGCTGGCTCAAGATGAAGAAGGCGCTCGCGACGCTCGATTGCGTGGTGGTCGGCGTCGAGGGCGGGCACGGCAAGCGCCACGGCGTCCTCTCCGACTACACGTTCGCCGTGCGCGACGATGTGACGGGCGCGCTCGTCACGATCGGGAAGGCGTACAGCGGCCTGACCGATGCGGAGATCGCCGAGCGCACCGCCTGGTTCGAGGAGCACACGCTGACCCGCCACGGGCGGTACCGGACCGTGGAGCCGACCGTGGTCGTGGAGGTCGCGTTCGACGTGATCATGCGGAGCGCTCGCCACCGGTCCGGGTTCGCGCTGCGCTTCCCCCGGATCGCGCGCCTGCGGCCGGACAGGTCCGCGGCCGACTGCGACACGCTCGCCACGGTCGAGTCGCTCTGGCGCGAGCTCCAGCACGGCGCCGAGCACCTCGTCACGATCAGCGCGCAGGCCGGCGCTCGCCCGGAGGCCTGAACGGAGACCGGCGCGGGCGGTCGGGCCCGGTCCGGGCGCCACACGCAGGCAGTGTCGTCAGCGCGGCAATCTCCATACACTGACGCCATGACATTCGAGGCGGGCTCCCGCACCGTTCCCATGACGCTCTACACGGAGCAGTTTGTCGTTCGCGGGACGATCCAGACACGCGAGCATCGCGTGACCGACATCCTCAACGAGGCGGGTTCGCGGTTCCTGGTGCTCGAGGACGTGTCGATGGAGGCGTTCGGATCGAAGGAGCTGCCGACGCGTGCCGACTACGCGCAGGTGAACCTGGGATCGATCCTCTTCGCGGTCTCGCTCCAGGCCATCGAGCCCACGCGCGAGCTGCGCACGCCGAAGGTCTCCGAGCGTGCGCTCGTCTCCATCCCGCCCTTCCGGGTGATCGGGAACGTCCACCTGCTCTCGGAACGGAACCTGCGCGAATCGCTCGCCGAGCTGCAGGCCACCTTCGTGCCCGTGACTGACGCCGTCTTCTGGTCGGATCGACTGGGCGAGGCGCGCCAGAGCGCGGCGATGGTCGCGGTCAACCAGGCACGCGCCCAGATCCTGGCGCCCTACCGCGAGGTCAACGCCTGGGCCGACCTGGGTGGCAGCGCGCCGTCGGGGTCGCCGACGCGCCTGCCCGGCGTCCCGGACAACCCCGGCTCCCGGCCGCCCGGCTCGTTCTAGCGGTCGACCGGAAGGTCCAGGCGGCCGCCCCAGTCGGCCCATCCCCCGTCGTAGACCGCCACGTCGTCATGGCCCATGAGCGCGAGCACGAACGCGAGCTTGGCCGCCCCGATGCCCGAGGCGTCGTAGCACACGACGCGCCGCCCGGAGGTGACGCCGGCCCGGTCGATGAGGGCCCGCAGGCTGTCGCCGTCCACGAAACGACCTGAGCCCGGCGCGGTCGTCAGCGCCACCGGGAGGTTGACCGCGCCGGGGACGTGACCCAGCCGGCGGCCGTTGCCCTCGAAGCCCCGGTACTCGGCCGGCGCCCGGGCGTCCAGGATCACGGCCCCGGCCGACCCGACCAGCGAGCGCAGGTCGCTCGTCGTCAGCCGGATTCGCAGCTGCGCGCGCGGCGTGAACGCGGCGAGCTCCGGCTCGTTGGCGGCGTGGCTGATCGGCCGGCCCGAATCGACCCAGGCGCCGTACCCTCCGTCGAGGATGCGGACGGACTCGAGACCGTATGCACGCAGGCTCCACCACGTGCGGGCGGCGTACAGGCTGGCCGTGTCGTCGTAGACGACCACGGTGCTCCCGTTGGAGATCCCGGCGCCGGCCACGGCGTCAGCCACCTGGTCGGGGGGCGCGAGGAGGAGCAACGTGTCGAGGTCCTCGGGATCGATGAACGCGGCGCGCCAGTCGACATAGGTCGCATTCGGGACGTGGCCGGCCGCGAAGGCGAGGCGTCCGGTCCCGTCGGGACGCCAGCGAACGTCCAGAATCCGGACCTCGGGCCGGCCGAGGTTCTCGGACAGCCAGTCGGGAGAGGCAAGGAGCTCGGGTCGAGCGTGGGCGCCGGGCATCGCCGCCTATCATACGGACCCCATGACGCATCCGATCGAGGCGCCGGCCGGCTCCGACCCAGACCGCGAGAAGATCGCCGCGCTCCGCGCGTCCCTTCCCGCCACGGGCGCCGGGATCTACCTCGACACTGGCAGCTCCGGCCCGATCCCCGCCGAGAGCGCCGCCGCCATGCGGCAGGCCGAGGAGCGGGAGCTCGCCCTCGGCCGCGGCACCCGCGACGCCGCCGAGGACCTGGCGGACCGGATGGCCGAAGCGCGCGGGGCGCTCGCCGCGATCCTGGGGACCGACATGGACCGCGTGGCCCTGACCCACTCGACGACGGAGGGAATCGGGCTGGCGGTCGGGACGATCGACTGGCGGCCCGGTGATCGCGCCGTGACCACGAGCCAGGAGCATCCGGGGCTGCTCGGACCGCTGGCGGCGGCACGCGATCGATTCAGGGTGGACCTGCGTGTCGCGGAGATCGGCGACGGGGGCGACGATGACCGGACGATCGCCGCGCTCGAACGCGAGCTCGCTGTGGGCCCCGTGCGGCTCGTCGCGCTCTCCCACGTGCTGTGGACGACCGGGGCGGTCCTCCCCGTCGCCGAGATCGTGCGGCGCGCCCATGCGCACGGTGCCACCGTCGTGCTCGACGGCGCCCAGGCGTCCGGCGCGATCCCGATCCGGGTGGACGACCTGGGCGCCGAGTTCTACGCGGTCCCCGGCCAGAAGTGGCTGCTCGGCCCGTCGGGCACGGGCGCGCTGGTGGTGCGACCGGACGTCGCGACAACGGCCGTGCCGACGGCCCGCGGCAGCCTCAGCAGCGCCACGGCGGGCGCCCTGGGCCGGGACGACCTCTGGCCGGACGCGCGTCGCTTCGAGGCGGCCGGGTTCCACGCGCCCTCGGTGATCGGCCTCGCCCGGAGCGCCGGGTGGCTCGCGATGTACGTGGGCCTTCCGTGGGCGCATGCGCGTGCGGGCCGGCTTGCGGCCGACGCCGCGGCGCGCCTCGGCGACACGCCGGGCGTGGAGCTCGTCACCCCGCCGGGTCGGATGGCCACGCTCGTCACGTTCCGGCTGCCGGGCTGGCCCGCGGAGCGCGTTGCCGAGGAGCTGGCCCGCCGCGTTTTCGCGAGCGTACGCATCATCCCGGCCCTTGATGCGATCCGGATCTCGGTCGGCTTCTTCACCGGGGAGGAGGAGCTCGGCAGGTTCCTGGGCGCGGTGGCCGAGCTCGCCCGCCATACGCCCGCATCCCTGCCGCCACGTCCCGTCATCGAGTTCCTCGGGCAGTCCCCGACGTGAGCGGGCCGGATCCCCGCCCCGTCCCGGAGCGGTCCTGGCTGGAGGTTCGCTGGCGCCAGGCCCGGAATGCGCCCCCGCCGGTCTTCCGCGCGGTCCTGAGCAGCGTCGCGGTCGCGGCCGTGCTCGGCGGGCTCTACCTCGCCTACGACCTTGCGCTGGGCAGTGGGGCGCAGCTGCCCGGGGGCGACCTGCGAACCCTCGCGGGTGTCGTCTTCGTGGTCGCGGTCACGGGCCTCGGCGCGTGGATCACCTACCTCGTCGTCCCACAGCCTGGCCGGCCCGGCGTCCGGAGTCGCTGGAGCGCGGCCCTCGGGTTCTTCGCGGCCCTTCCGATCGCCTACCTCGCGCTCGTCATCCTGTTCCAGATCGTGAAGCCGATCCTCGTCCGGTAGCCGGTCGCGGGACCCGCGCCGAGGCCGATTCGGTGCGTCCCCGCACCGCCCGCGATCGGGGACGCCGAAATAGGTACTGGTACGATCGGCTGC
>Ga0182010_10001321_pt1 | contig 13193 bp, 11 predicted proteins | sample 611E1MmetaG_FD_120488 | JGI IMG/M metagenome (GOLD analysis project Ga0182010, IMG submission 120488) | Permafrost microbial communities from Stordalen Mire, Sweden - 611E1M metaG | ecosystem: Environmental > Terrestrial > Soil > Wetlands > Permafrost | place: Sweden: Stordalen | collected...
CACCATGACGAAGTAGACCGCGCCGTGCGCTACTCCGTTGGGATTGCGGTGTTCATCGGCGATGGTCAGCCGAGCACGAGCATGACCTTCGGCAACCTCTTCGATCTGGAATCCCAGGAATCGCTTGAGGGCGAAATCGCCGTACTCGGTCGGTGGGTCTGCCATATGGCCAGCATCGTGCGGAGATGAGGCAAGGGGTTGACGAGCACGCTCGTGTTCGGTGACCGACCCGGTTCCGCCAGAGACCCGTGATCGGCGGACCGATTGCGCCTCTCCGACCGGTGCCGTGCCTCCACGTGCCTCCGGCTACGGGGTACGTTGTCTGTACGTTCAGCGGCATAGTGTCCGCTCTTCGCACATGTCAATGAATCAAGGCCATTGGAGGGGAGTGCATGCCCGATTTCGAGACTGACGTACTGATCGTGGGCAGCGGCCCCGCCGGCTCGGCCGCCGCACTGGCGCTGGCGACCTACGGCGTCGAGACCACGGTGATCACCAAGTACGGGCGCCTGGCCGACACCCCGCGAGCCCACATCACCAACCAGCGGACCATGGAGGTGCTGCGTGACCTCGACGTGGAGGACCAGGTCCGGGCCCAGGCCACGTCACAGTCCCTGATGGGGAACCTGGTGTACTGCACCTCGCTGGCCGGCGAGGAGCTCGGTCGCCTGCACGCGTGGGGTACCCGGCCTGACCGTCTGTCGGGCTACCTTGCCGCCAGCCCCACGGAGATCTGCGACCTGCCTCAGGACCTGATGGAGCCGATCCTGCTCCACACCGCCCAGGCCCGGGGCGCCCGGGCCCGGTTCGACACCGAGTACCTCGGCCTCCGTCAGGATCAAGACGGCGTCACCGTACAGGTCAGGGACCGGCTCCGGCGGGACGACTACGAGATCCGGGCCCGCTACGTCGTCGGAGCGGACGGCGGCCGGTCGAAGGTGGCCGATGACATCGGCCTGCCGCTGCGAGGTCGGATGGGTGTTGGCGGGTCGATCAACATCGTCTTCGAGGCAGACCTGTCGCATCTCGTTGCCGACCGACCCTCGGTCCTCTACTGGGTGCTCCAGCCCGGTTCGGACGTGGGCGGCATCGGCGCAGGGCTCGTCCGCATGGTCCGACCGTGGCACCGGTGGCTGATCGTCTGGGGCTACGACATCGAGGGCCCCCCGCCGGACCTCACCGACGAGTTCGCCCTGTCGATCGTGCGCCGGTTGGTCGGTGACGACGCCGTACCGGTCACCATCACCTCGTCTTCGGCCTGGACGGTCAATCACCTCTACGCCGAGCACTACTCCGAGGGGCGGGTGTTCTGCGCCGGCGATGCAGTCCACCGCCATCCTCCCTCGAACGGCCTCGGATCGAACACGTCGATCCAGGACGCCTTCAATCTGGCATGGAAGCTCGCCGCGGTCCTGACCGGACAGGCCGGTCCTGGGCTCCTCGAGAGCTACTCGGCCGAGCGGGCACCCATCGGCCGCCAGGTGGTCGACCGGGCCAACCAGAGTATCGGCGAGACGGCGCCGATCTTCGACGCCCTGGGTCTCCTCTCCACCACCGATCCCCAGGAGATGGTCGCCAATATGGAGAAGCGCAAGACGGCGAGCCCCGAAGCCGACAAGCAACGAGCGGCCCTCCGCGAAGCCATCGCGTTCAAGGACTACGAATTCAACTGTCACGGGGTCGAGATGGACCAGCGGTACGAGTCCTCCGCCGTGGTCGCCGATGGCACCGACGTCCCGCCTCCGGCACGGGACCCGGAGCTGTACCACCACCCGACGTCGCGACCCGGCTCCAAGGTGCCGCACGCATGGCTCCACGGGACCGGCCGCTGCAGTGTCTCCACCCTCGACGTGGTCGGCGGCGGACGCTTCACCATCCTCACCGGCATTGGCGGCGACGTATGGTCTCATGCCGCGGACGCGGCGAGTGCAGCACTCGGCATCGATATCGGCGTCGTCGCTATCGGTCCGGGCTGTGACTACCAGGACCTGTACGGCGAATGGGCCTCCCTGTCCGGCATCACCGATGCAGGCGCGCTACTGGTCCGTCCGGACGGTTACGTGGGCGCCCGCTGGTCCACCCCGGCGGTCGACCCTGACGCGACCGACGCCCTCGACGCCGCCCTGCGCCAGATTCTGGACCGGCCGTGATCGACCGGTCGTTCAGCGAGGAGCGCTCCGCGGAGGTGGTTGCAGACAGCTTCGATTCCACTCCCGATCCGCGCCTGCGAACCCTCCTTCAGTCGCTGGTCCGCCACCTCCATGCATTCATCAAGGAGGTGGAGCTCACCGAGGCGGAATGGGCGGCTGCCATCAAATTCTTGACCGCGACCGGGCAGATCTCGGACGAAGTGCGCCAGGAGTTCATCCTCCTCTCTGACGTGCTCGGCGTGTCGATGCTCGTCGAGACCATCAACCACCGGGCGGGCGAGGCGACCGAGTCGACGGTGCTCGGCCCGTTCCACGTCGTCTCCTCGCCGGAGCGTGCACTCGGTGCTGACATCGCCCTCGACGGCAAGGGGGAGCCGTGTCTGGTCACCGGTCGGGTCCACGACCTCGCCGGCCAACCCGTCCCCGCAGCGACGATCGATGTGTGGCAGGCCAACGACGACGGCTTCTACGACGTGCAGCAACCCGGCCTGCAACCTGAACGCAACCTGAGGGGGTTGTTCACGGCAGACGACGACGGGGCATTCTGGTTTCGTACCATCGTCCCCCGCTACTACCCGATCCCCCAGGACGGACCCGTCGGGGACCTGCTGCGGGCCTCGGGCCGACACCCGTGCCGCCCGGCGCACATCCATTTCCTCGTCACGGCGCCGGACTTCCGGTCGGTCACCACACATCTCTTCGTCGCCGACAGTGCCTATATCGACTCCGATGCGGTCTTCGGGGTCAAGCAGAGCCTGGTGCGCATGTTCCCGACCGTCGACGACCCGGTCACAGCGGACAAGTTCGGGGTCACCAACCCGTACCGCACCGTGGACTTCACCATCGTGCTCGCTCCGGCCGCACTCACTTGACACGTTCTCGGGCACGATGGAGTATGAGTACGTATGTTCGGATATCACACGAAAGTGCGTAATACGCACGTACTGGATCGGCACGGGGGAGGGCGATGACCATGACTGACATCGGAACCGGGATCGAGCGTCACCACCACATCACGTTGTGCGTGGGCACTGCCCAACAGGACTACGACTTCCACACACAGGTGCTCGGGTTGAAGAGCGTGAAGAAGACGGCGCTCTACGACGGGGACGTGCCGATCTACCACCTGTACTACGGCAACGACGTCGGCCTCGAGTCGACGCTTGTCACTACCTTCCCGATGCGTCAGTCCGGCCGCGTCGGCCGGCGGGGTACCAACCAGACCAAGGTGCTGATGCTCTCGATCCCCGACAGCGCGCTCGGCTTCTGGCGCGACCGGCTGCGCGACCACGGCTTCGAGGTCCAAGAGTTGGAGCGATTCGGGGAGAAGCGGCTCCATTTCACCCATCCGTGCGGAATCGAGTACGCATTGGTCGGCGTGGTGGATGACGAGCGGGCCGCCCACTCCACGGGTCCGGTTCCCCAGGAGCTGGGGATCCACGGCACGCACGGAATCACCGTGTCGGTGCTCGACCTCGACCTGTCGGCCGATTTCATGACACAAGGGTGGAGCGGGCGTCACACCGTCGAGGAGGGCGATCACGTTCGCTTCGAGGTCGGTGCCGGAGGCCCCGGGGCGATCGTCGACTTCGTCGCCGAGCCCGGGCTGGGACAGGCCGGTTGGATGTACGGCGAGGGAATTGTCCACCACACCGCCTTTCAGGTGGCCGACTACGAGGTGCAGAGCGCGGTCAAGGACGGCCTTGTGGGACTGGGGTTCACCGATGTATCGGACCGCAAGGACCGGGGATACTTCGACTCGGTCTATGTCCGCACCCCCGGGGGCGCGATGTTCGAAGCGGCGGTGTCCAAGCCGACCGGATTCACCGTCGACGAGCCCTACGAGGAGCTGGGCAAGAACTTCCAGATCCCTCCTGTCTTCGAGGATCGTCGGGAGTTCCTCATGTCCTACCTCGAACCGCTGCAGTACTCGTGAGCCCATTTCCGGCTTGACGTTGTCGGCCCATCGTTGAGGGCGACGCTCCGATCGCCGAGCGCTGGGGCAGTTCGGCGGCAGCCTCACGGCACGGGGACACTGACATGAGCGACGACGAGAATCCCCACCGGAGGATGCCCGTCGAGGTGGCCGGGGTGCCTGTCGGCGGTGCAGGGATGGTGGTCGTCATGGTGCACGGCCGCACCCAGGACCCGTCGTACATGCGGGAGAACGTCGCTCAACGTCTCGGCCGCACGGACCTCGCCTATCTGCTGCCCGCCGCCGCCGACCAGACCTGGTACCCCGAGAGCTTCCTCGAGCCGGTTGAGCGGAACGAGCCACGACTCGGGTGGGCCCTGGAGCGGATCGACGATGTCCGGCGGCTGCTCGGACGTGCCGGCATCGACGACCGGCAGATCATATGGCTCGGGTTCTCCCAGGGCGCCTGTCTGGTCTCGGAGTACGTCGCTCGGTCATCACTCCGCTTCGGCGGGCTGGTCAGCTTCACCGGCGGCCTGATCGGGCCCCCAGAGGTGGAGCTGACCCGTCCGACGGGCGTCACCGGCATGCCAATGCTCCTCACGACGTCGGACATCGACGAATGGGTCCCGCTCCACCGGGTCGAGGAGACGGCGGCCATCTTCCGCGCGGCGGGGGCCGACGTGGAAATGGTCGTCTCCCGCGGTACGGGCCACGAGATCGTCGATGACTCGATCGACCGGTGCCGCACGCTCATCCGCCGCGTGGAGCGCGGCATCGCTGGGAATGCCTGACCCACCGCCCCAGGAGGCGACCGTGGGGAAGGCGGAGGCGGCCGGAGTGACAGCAGTTCGGACACCGCCGCCGGCTCAGCGCGCCCCTTCTTCCCCGTTACCCTTGGCATACCGGTCGGTGGCCGCCAGGTCGGTCTCGATGCGGTGCGCAGCCTCGAGCAGGTGCGGAAGGAACTCGTCCCTCATATGGGCCGGAGTCACCCGTGTCGCCTGCGCCGACAGATTGATGGCGGCGATCGTGTTCCGGCCGGCATCCCTGATCGGTACGGCCGTCGACCGCAGGCCCTCCTCCAGTTCCTGGTCGGTGATGGCGAATCCCTCTGCGCGGATCTCGTCGATCATTTGGCGAAGACGCTTTGAGTCGGTGACGGTGAACCGGGTGAGGGGCACGAGGTTGACTCGTTCGAGGTAAGCCTCGAGCAGGTCCGAGGACAGCCCTGCCAGCAGGATCCTGCCCATCGACGTGGCGAAGGCCGGAAAGCGGGTCCCGACCGAAATGGCCACCGTCATGATCCGTTTGGTGGGCACGCGGACCACGTAGACCACGTCGTCGCCGTCCAGCACTCCGACCGACGACGATTCGTGCACCGTGGACACGAGGTCTTGGACGTGAGGGTGTGCCACCTCGGTCAGGCTGAGACCCGACAGGTAGGAGAACCCGAGGTTGAGGACGTGCGGCGTCAGTGAGAAGAACTTCCCGTCCGTGCGCATGTAGCCCAGTTCGACCAGGGTGAGCAGGAACCGGCGGGCGGTGGCCCGGGTCAGCCCGGTGATCCGGGCGACGTCGGAGAGCGTCAGCGACTGGCGATCCGGTCCGAAGGCGGTGATGACGTCGAGCCCGCGGCTCAATGACTGCACGAAGTCCCGGGTCTGCTCCCTGCCCGGGGTTTCCGGTCCCTCATCGGCCTGCGTCACACCCGGACACCGTAATCGTGCATTCTGACCAGAGGTGCAAGTCTCGAACAGAGAGGACCCGCCCGTCGGCTCCTTCCCCCCACGCGTGCGATCACCCGATGTGCCGGAACGGACTAGATCCCCGCCAGGACATGTCGATCCATCCAGGCGAGAAAGGTGCCCCGGTCGCGGCTCGACTGGTCCCACGCCTCGTAGAACGCATTGTCCCGCTCGGAGAACCCGAGTGCATACGAGGGCCATGACCCGCCGGGAACCTCGGCAACGGCAGTCACCACCCACGAGGGGAGGATGACGCCCCCTGGCCGGAGCTCCAGATCGTCCACGATCTCCTCCACCGTCACCAAGGAGCGTTCTGCGGCCAGAACCGCCTCTTTCTGCACGCCCGTGATCCCCCAGATCTGTACGTTGCCCGCTCGATCAGCCTGCTGCCCGTGCACGATGCTCACATCGGGCCTGAGTGCCGACACGGCGGCGAGTGTCTCGCCGGTGAACGGGCAGTCGATGGGTGACACACTCTCCGATCGGCGCTCCAGACCGGTGCCCGCATATCCCCGGAGGATCGCGAACGGGAGCCCGGAGGCACCGGCCACGTATCGGTTGGTGAGCCCGGCATGGCTGTGTTCATCGATCTCGAGTGGACGGGGCCAGTCGTTCTCGATGGCATCCCTCAGCCGGTGGAGCGATCCGACACCGGGATTCCCACCCCACGAGAACACCAGCTTCGACGCGCAGCCCATGCCGATCATCTGGTCGAACAGCACATCCGGCGTCAGGCGAACCAGCGTGAGATCACGCCTACCTTGGCGGATGATCTCGTGGCCGGCGGCGAACGGAATGAGGTGGGTGAACCCTTCCATGGCCACGCAGTCGCCGTCATGGACCAGGGCCTCGATCGCCTCTGGAAGCGTCAGTATCTGTGCCACGGTGCACGTACGTGCGTATTGCGCACGATCCATCTCATGCCGAACAACTGTACGGGGCCAAGGGAAGGACTGTCAACGCGGGCGATCGAGCCAGGCGAAGCGGCTTGACAGTACGAGCTTCTTTCCGTCAGCATTGTTCGGTTACCGGATCTGTGTTCGTAGATTGAACTTTATCGAACCCAGGTCGGGTGCACGCATTCTCGTACACTCGGGGTCGTCGAAGGAAACCACTGTGTCCACAACTGAACGTGCCGGCGGCGGTACCGGCGAGACGCCGGGGGGACGAGAGCCCTGCCTGCCGTTGCCGGTTGAGGGTCGGCGGCCGGTGGTCTCGGGGTTCGCGTCGGACGAGATGATGACCGTCGCCGCCTCGCGGCGCTTGGTTGACGGGGCCGTCTGCTTCGTGGGCATCGGGCTGCCGAGTGCCGCCGCCAACCTGGCGCGGGAGACCCATGCGCCGAACCTGGTGCTCATCTATGAATCCGGGACCATCGGAGCGAAGCCGACCCGGCTGCCCCTCTCGATCGGTGACGGCGAGCTGGCGGAAACCGCCGACATGATCGTCTCGGTCCCGGAGATCTTCAACTACTGGCTCCAGGGCGGCCGTATCGATGTCGGCTTCCTGTCTGCCGCACAGATCGATCGGTTCGCGAACCTGAACTCGACGGTGATCGGTCCCTACGCCCATCCTACGGTGCGCCTCCCCGGCGGGGGCGGCGCACCGGAGATCGCAGCGTCGTGCCGAGAGGTGGTCGTGGTCATCCGCCAGAACGAGCAGACCTTCGTGGAGAAGCTCGACTTCATCACGTCGGTCGGACACGGTTCTGGCCCCGGAAGTCGAGAGCAGCTGGGCTTCATCGGGAAGGGGCCGGTCCTCGTGATTACCGACCTCGGTCTTCTGCGGCCCAATTCGCAGACCTTCGAGTTGGAGCTCACCCACCTCCATCCCGGCGTGAGCGTCGACGACGTGCGGGCGGCAACGGCATGGGATCTGCTGATCTCGCCTGATCTGGCGATCACTGATCCTCCAAGCGCAAACGAACTGGCCGTGCTCCGCCGGCTCGAGTCCACCAAGGGTCCCCGGTGACGGCGAACCCATCCTTCGTCGACAGCGTTCGAACCCCGATCGGACCTTGAGGCGGGATCCCTCAGACCTGCTAACTGCGTTTCCGCAGTAGGGGCGCCTACGAGACGGACTCCTCAGAAGCGAACTCCGGATCGTCGATGGGTAGCGGGTTGTACATCTTGCCGCAATTGACGCCGTAGATGACGTGCCACAGGTAGATGGTGAAGACGATCTTCCAGCCGAATCCGGAACCGAACGCCCCCGCACCCTCGTGGGGGGTGCAGACGTAGGGCAATCAGAACGCCACTGACAGTGTCCCGAGCCCGAGGCTGAACACGGCGGCGATCTGGCCCGCCACAAATCCAGAGGTTCATGGTGCTGGCGATGGGCTGCCTGGTCACCCAGACCCGCCATCCCCGGCCTGCGTCCGATCCTCCGAACGCGGCGACGTCCCTGGGACCGCCGGACACTCCCGCACCCGGTCAACCCATCCCGCGGCGTCCACCTCGATGGCAGTACTTCCGCAGAGCAACCCTCCCGATCCCCCGGTGTGTTCGCAGATCGAACATGGGTTTGAACTCCGCACATGATCACCTATCATGGCCAAAGAGGTGTCAAGCGGTCGCGACCAACCTCCGGCGCCCTGGCGTCAGAAGCCACCGGGATGCGAGAAAGGCGGCCATGACCGGTTCGATCGAATTCTCCTATGAAGCACTGCCCGGGCGGGTCGTCTTCAACATCGGGGCGGCACGCCGTCAGCTGGCAGGAGAGGTGGACCGGCTCGACATCAGCCATCTACTTCTCATCAGTACCGCGGCCGAGGCCGAGCTGGCGCAAGAGCTCGCTGCTCCACTCGGTGACCGCGTTTGTGCACACTTCACAGGCGTGCGCCCCCACGTGCCCAATGAAGTGGCGGAGGAGGCGCGATCAGTCGCCCAAGAATCCGGTGCGCAGGCACTTCTTTCAGTCGGCGGTGGGTCCACCACAGGTACGGCCAAAGCGGTTGCTCTGTCGAGCGGGCTCCCGATCGTCGCGGTCCCGACGACCTATGCCGGATCGGAGATGACCCCGGTCTGGGGTCTCACAGAGCTCGGTGAGAAGGTGACCGGCACGGACACACGGGTTTTGCCGCGGACCGTCGTCTACGACCCGGCGCTCACGTTCAGCCTCCCGGTGGGACTGTCGACGGCGAGCGGGCTCAATGCACTGGCCCATTGCGTCGAAGCGTTCTGGGCCCCCGGGCGCAACCCGATCACGTCGCTCCTGGCCGGGGAGGGGATCCGCGCAGTGACCCAGGGCCTGCCCGCAGTGGTCATCGACGGACTCGACCCCGAGGCGCGCTCGCAACTGCTCTATGGCGCCTACCTCTCCGGAGCGTCATTCGCGGTTGCCGGCTCGGGACTCCATCACAAGATCTGCCATGTCCTGGGCGGCACCTTCGATCTTCCGCATGCGGAGACCCATGCCGTGGTGCTTCCCTACGTACTAGCGTTCAACGAGCCGGCCATCGGCGACGCGGCGGAGCCGATGGCTCGCGCCTTCGGTTGCTCGCGACCCCTGGCGGGACTCATGGCACTCGAGCAACAACTCGACATGCCCCGGTCGCTTTCCGATCTGGGCATGCCAGAAGATGGGCTCGAAAGGGCAGCCGCACTCGTCGGGGCCAAGCTGCCCTTCGACAATCCCCGTCCGGTGAAGGTCAGCGATATCCTGCTGCTGCTGGAGAGGGCCTGGGCCGGCGAGGACCCTTCCACCTGAAGCACCGAATCGACGTGGACGCGTTTAGGTCCAAACTCGCCGCGCCCGTCGCACCGTGAAGGGTCCAAGAACTCCCCGACCGAGCTTGATCAGCCAGAACGTGCTCGGCAAGGCTCACGCCTCATGGCTCTCTCCTTTCTCTATCGGCTCGTCCGGCGCGTGTTCGAGGTCGTTCGTGTCCACCGGTCGGATGCAGCGGCGAAGGACGCCGAGTTCCTCGTCCTGCGCCACCAACTGGCCGTGCTTCGCCGCCAGGTCGCACGCCCTCGTTTCACCTGGTCCGACAGAGCACTGATCTGCTCACCAGCCTCGTACCCCGAGAGCGCTGGGGATCGTTCCTCGTCACGCCACGGACAATCTCGGATTGGCACCGCTCGCTCGTCCGGCGACAATGGACTTACCCGCACCGCCGACCAGGTCGGCCGGCCCTTCCCACAGAGACCGTGGAGCTGATCTGCCGCCTGGCGAGAGATAGCCCTCGCTGGGGCTATCTCCGGATCGTCGGGGAGCTCAAGAAGCTCGGTGTCACGGTGTCACGGTGTCGAAGACGAGTGTCTCCTCGGTGCTGCGCCGTCACGATCTCCCACCGGCTCCCCGACGAGTGGGCCCAACCTGGAGCGAGTTCCTCTCCGCCCAGGCCAAGGGCATCGTGGCCACCGACTTCTTCCACATCGACACGGTCCTTCTCCGGCGCTACTACGTGCTGTTCGTGATCGAGATCGAGCGACGCGTGGTGCACGTCCTCGGGGTCACCGCTAACCCGAACAGCCCCTGGATGACCCAGGTGGCCCGCAACTTCGCCTCGGACCTCGAAGACGCTGGTCGGCGCCTCCGGTTCCTCATCCGCGATCGCGACTCGAAGTTCACGAGGACCTTCGACGAGGTCTTCGCCTCGATCGGCATCAAGACGATCCGCACCGCGGTCCGCTCGCCTCGTGCGAACGCCGTCGCCGAGCGGTTTGTCCGCACCGCGCGGGAAGACTGCCTCGACCACCTACTCGTCGTTTCTCGGCGTCATCTCGAGTCGGTGCTCACCGACTACGTTCAGCAGTGCAACCGAGCCAGGCCGCATCGGGGTCTCCAGCTCACCAAGCCGATCCCGCGGAACGAGGCTCCACGGGTCGGCGCCTTGATCCGTCGACACGACGTGCTCGGAGGCATCGTCCACGAGTGCGAGCGGGCTTCCTGACCACTCGTACTCGAACCGGCGACAACGGATCCAGCATCTGACCTCGTCCGTCCCACGCGGCGGCTCCGCGCTCCTGTGGTAACCGCCGTCACCATCGCGGCCGCCATTTCACCACTGGCCCCAGCCCCGTCCCGTCCATCAAGGACGCTGATGCCCGAGAATGGCAGGCGTCGCGTTTTCGAACCCTTCAAGACCGGGAAGTCCCATCTGGCCACCGCATTGGCGGCTCAGGCGTGTCCCCCGGGCTTCCGGGTCCGCTTCTATCGGACCACCGAGCTGGTCACCGCTCACATCGAGGCCCGGGACGAATGGAGCTTCCTGCGGCTGAAAGCCAACCTGGCCAAGCTCGATCTGCTGGTCCTCGACGAGCTCGGCTACGTGCCCGCATCCGAGGTCGGCGCGGAACTGCTCTTCGATGTCATCTCCACCGCCTATGAGCGCACCAGCCTGATCGTCACGACCAACCTGCCCTTCCAGGTTCCTGGACCGAAGTGATCGGCTCGGAGCGTCTCACCGGGGCCACCCTCGACAGGCTCACCCACCGGTGCCGGATCATCGAGACCAAGGGCGAAAGCTACCGGCTCCACGATGCCAAGGCCCGCACTCGTCGCTCGACCGCCAAGAAGTCTGTCGACTTGTGGACGACGGCCCGGCCTCACGCTAACTTCACGCCCAACGTGCTTCCGTCTTCGATCGGCGCGCGCTTCTGGTTTCGGTCAGCGTTCACACATTCTTCGTAGTCGCTACCTACTCCTGACCCTGATTTGGGTCATGTGGCCGGGGCCGGCGGGCAACTCGACAGCAGTGATGAGGTGAGCAATACGGTCCCCAGGGCCACCCACGAGTCCCCGTAGTAGTTCGATTCGGTGAAACCGTGCTGGGCCAGAGCCAACAACGTCTTGCCCCTCGCGAGCTGGCGGGCGGCGTCGGCCGAGGCCGCCGCGGCGACCAGACCCAAGTCATTGGTGTAGCTGACTCGGGGTGTGCCGGTCAGCGAGTAGGAGCCGTACGCCCCTGAGCCGGCCAGCCCACCGATGATCGACCAGTCGTTGGCGGACAGGGTACGGCCCGAGACCGTGCAGTCAGCGGCGTACCAGACCGGGAGCCGCTGGGCATCGAGGCCGTACGAGGGAGGGACGCCGCCCGACGGCGCTGGTGAGGCGGCGATGGTGCCGGTGGTCTGCAGCAGGGCCCAGTCAGGCGGCAGGGACTGGCTGGCTCCGCTGTCCTGGAGGTCGGCCACCAGCTGTTGGCTGTTGGTCCCCAGCTGGCTCCACCGGTCATCGTGGGTGGCAACGGCCAGGGCAGTCATGGCCTGGGGCGAGAAGTAGCTGGGGTCGACGGGGTAGGGGGCGTTGCGAGCCCACGGGCCAGCCACCAACTCGATCCGGCCGCCGGCGATCACCGTCTCGTTGACCAGGATGGCATTGGCCACGGACCGGGCTGCCCGTAGATAGGAGGGATCGCCGAACACCTTGGCCCCGAGGACCAGGGCCCATGCCGTGATGAGGTCGGCGTCGGTGGCCGAGCCGCTACCCACCACCGCACCGTTGGCCCAAAGGTAGGCGGGGAGGCCGTCGGGCTGGATGAGGTTGTCCTTCGTCCATGTCCACAGCGAGGCGAAGGTGGCCGCCTGGCGGGCGGCCACGGCCAGCAACAGGCCGTAGCCCTGGCCTTCGCTCACCGTGTCGCCGCCTTGGTCCCAGCGCACCACTCGTCCGTCCGAGGTCACGTAGCGGTGGAGGTAGGTCACAGCCAGGGTCTTGGGAGTGGAGACGGTGGGAACGGGGACGGTGGGAACGGTGACGGTGGTGACAGGGACGGCAGCCGGTGAGGAGCAGGCCGACAGTGATGAGGCAAGGATGAGCAGTGCGGCGCACACCACCGAGGCCCGGGTCAGGCGGGTCGGTCGGCGAGCACGAACGGAGTCGGATGTCGGCTGCATCCCACCAGTATGGGGAACCTGGGCACGCATGACGTGTCGGCGTGGAGCGTGTCGCTCGGGGACGGTCAGTTTCGGCCATGCAGCGACGGCGGCCTGCCATCGTGCGTGGCCGGTTCGGTCAGGCGGCGGCCATGCCCACGATCGGGCCGTTGGGCTGGACCCAGAAGGAGGGCAGGGATCCGTTGAACGGGGCGGCGCCCTCGGCGAAGACGCCACCATCGGCGGCCACGAACCAGTACCCCGCGTCGCCGGGGGCGGGGGCCATGCCCACCACCGGCTGCACCAGGGCGATGTTGCCGGTGGATCCGAGGAAGGGGGCGTCGAAGGCGAACACGCCGCCGTCAGCTGCCACCTCCCAGTAGCCACCGGTAGCGGCGTCGACGGCCATCCCCATCACCGGCCTGTTGAGGTGGTGCCCGCCCACCGATCCGTGGAACACCGCGTCACCCAGCGAGAAGATGCCGCCATCGGAGCCCACCAGGTAGACGCCGCCGCCGTCTGGGGTGGCGGCGATGCCCACGATGTCGTGGACCAACAC
>Ga0182010_10001323_pt1 | contig 13184 bp, 11 predicted proteins | sample 611E1MmetaG_FD_120488 | JGI IMG/M metagenome (GOLD analysis project Ga0182010, IMG submission 120488) | Permafrost microbial communities from Stordalen Mire, Sweden - 611E1M metaG | ecosystem: Environmental > Terrestrial > Soil > Wetlands > Permafrost | place: Sweden: Stordalen | collected...
AATTGCCAAAACAAACGCTGTTAGTTGATGGGAAGACATGGGACAAGTAATTGCTTTCTGGATATTTGCGGTAGCGATTGTCGGCGCTGCGTTGGGAGTAGTGCTGCTGAAGAACGTTTTCCGTGCGGCGATATTGCTGATTACCTGTTTTCTGGGTGTCGCGGGAATTTTCATCCTGCTCAGCGCAGATTTCCTGGCAGCGATGCAAATCCTGATTTATGTCGGCGCAATAGCGATTTTAGTGATTTTAGCAATAATGCTGACCAGGGAATTATCCATCGGCAGCATGTCTAACAAATTTAAAATCCCCGCGTTTATTATCGCAGCATTATTCTGTGCCGGAATCATTTGGGTAGTGTCAAAGACTAATTGGCAGATAAGCGGCACAGCACCGGCGGCCACCACTACCTCAGGTTTGGCCAATCAACTTTTCAGCAAAGACGGTTATATCCTTCCCGTGGAAATTATCCCAACAGTATTGCTGGCCACGATTCTGGGCGCAATCGTACTAATAAAGGATAAGAAAAAATGACAATCGGATTAAATAACTATTTAATACTCTCAGCCATTTTGTTCTCTATCGGGCTTTACGGCGCGCTGGCGAAACACAATGCAATTGTAATTTTGATGTCGATTGAAATCATGCTGAGCGCGGTGAATATAGCATTCGTTGCATTTTCGAGATTTATCACACCGACGGCCTTAACGGGGCAAGTATTCGCCCTTTTTGCAATGGCAGTCGCCGCAGCAGAAACGGCGGTAGGGCTGGCGATCATTATTTCAATCTATCGTAATAAAGAAACGATCGATGCTAATAAAATCGATTTGATGAAATGGTAAGGTAATGCAAAACAATTTTGTCTGTTTAATAGTTTTACTGCCTTTCCTGTCATTTTTGATAGTATCTTTGATACTGCGGCCGATGTTCAGGAAGCAACCGAAAATTGCGGGTTACGTAACGATTACCGCAGTTGCTGCTTCTTTCATCCTTTCGGTGATTACATTATGCAAGCTGATAGGATCACCCGACCATGTTCTTAAAGTAGCAGATATTAACTGGATGTTCATTCAAAATGGAGTTAACATCCATCTGGGATTGATGGTAAACGCACTGACCGGCATTATGCTGATGGTCGTGACTACGGTCAGTCTGATGGTTCAAATCTACTCACAGGGCTACATGAAGGACGACGCCGGTTATCACCGTTACTACGCATGGATGTCGCTATTTACTACCGCCATGCTGGGACTGGTCATGGCAAACAGTTTACTGCTGGCATTCATGTTCTGGGAACTTGTTGGGTTATGTTCCTACCTGCTGATCGGCTTCTGGTTCCACAAACCGTCTGCAGCGAACGCAGCGAAAAAGGCTTTTATCGTTACCCGTATCGGCGATTTCGGATTCCTGGCGGCAATTATCCTTCTATATACACATACAGGGACTTTTGATATCGCGACATTACAGGGCATGGCAGTATCAGGAGCATTGGCCGGCTGGGTGCTAACATGGGCAGCCATCGGTATATTTGCGGGCGCTGTCGGTAAATCGGCACAGTTCCCGCTGCACGTCTGGTTACCGGATGCAATGGAAGGCCCGACACCGGTCAGCGCATTAATCCATGCCGCGACCATGGCAGCGGCAGGTGTATTTTTAGTGGCCCGGACATATCCACTTTTTGAACATTCCGCCACCGCTCTGACAACGGTCGGTATTATCGGCGGTTTTACGGCAATTTTTGCTGCATCGATAGCGTTGGTACAGAACGATATCAAGCGCGTACTGGCATATTCCACCATCAGTCAACTGGGTTACATGATGCTGGGGTTAGCGACCGGCGGGGTCGCAGTAGGCATTTTCCACCTGTTTAACCATGCCTTTTTCAAAGCACTGCTGTTTCTTGGCGCCGGCAGTATTAACCATGCAACCGGAACATTCGATATGAGAGAAATGGGCGGTTTGCGCAAGGCAATGCCCAAGACATTTGCTACTTTTTGTATCGGCGCAGCCAGTTTGGCGGGGCTTTGGCCGCTTTCCGGATTCTGGAGCAAAGACGCTATTTTATCGAACGCCCTGGATAAACAGCCCCTACTTTTCGTACTGGTAATCATCACGGTATTTATGACCGCATTCTACATGTTCCGGGTTGTTTTCATGACATTCGGCGGCACGTACCGGGGGAAGCAGCACCTTCATGAATCTTCCCCGGTAATGACAATACCCTTATTCATTCTGGCAGGGCTGGCAATTGCTTCCGGTTGGGTTAATTTGAACGGAGGGTTCAATTCATTCTTCGGAAGCGGAACAACGCACAGTGTTCTGGAAGGACTTTTCGGAATATTTAAAGAACCGCTGCCCTGGATATCGCTGATATTGGCCTGTGCCGGCATATTCCTGGCCTATGCCATCTACAGCAAGAAATGGATATCAGCGGAAGCGCTGGGCAAAACATTTGCCTTTCCGTATAAAGTGTTCTACAACAAATATTTTGTGGACGAATTATACGAGGGAATCATCGTGAAAAAAGTGCTGATGGGCGGACTTTTTGCCGCAGCGCGGTGGTTTGACAGTACAGTGATTGACGGCGGCGTGAACACTTTTATCATTCAAAAGGTCATAGTAAAGAATTTCTTCGCCGGCCTGTTCGCATTCGACAGAAATGGCGTGGACGGCGCGGTAAACGGAGTGGCCGGGACGACTTTAGCCGCCGGAAAAACCATTCGGAAAGCACAGACCGGGCAATTACAGTTCTACGGCCTGATCATCGGGCTGGGTATCATCGCGTTAATTGCCGGTGTGTTTATATTTAGCAGAGTGTGAATTACTTAGAGGGGGTAGAAGATTGAATTTTAACGTTCTTTCATTAATTATATTTCTCCCTGCCCTGGGAGCATTGATAATCGCTTGTATCTCGAATTCCCGAGCCAAGCTGATTAAATATGTTGCGGCGTTTTTCACTTTGATACCCCTGATTCTGGGAATTATCGTATTATTCAATTTTAATAAATCAGCCCCGGTGGGCGCGATTCAATTTGAGGAAAAAGCATCATGGATCCCATTAATTAATGCGTATTACCATGTTGGCCTGGACGGCATCAGTATGCCTTTATTCCTGCTGATGGATTTCCTTGGGTTTATGGTTGTGCTTATTTCCTGGAAAATCGACTTACGCCCGAGGGAATATTTTGCATGGCTGCTGTTACTGGAAACGAGTATTTTAGGGGTATTTGCATCTCTCGATATTTTGTTGTTTTTTATCTTCTGGGAAATTGAAGTTATCCCGATGTTCTTCCTGATTTCTATCTGGGGTTCAGGCAGAAAAGAATATTCCGCGCTGAAATACGTACTTTATACATTATTCGGCAGCGCAATGATGTTAGCCGGTATCCTTTGTCTATATTTCACGACCGGCAGCCTCAGTATGGTCGATATTATGAAAAACGGAATCGGCGTGCTGCCGGCTGTTCCGGCGACATTAATTTTCTTCCTGCTGCTGGGCGGGTTTGCGGTCAAACTACCGGTTTTTCCGCTACATACATGGTTACCGGATGCCCATACCGACGCGCCGACAGCCGTAAGTGTGGTTCTGGCCGGTGCATTGTTGAAAATGGGCGGGTACGGAATGATCCGTATCTGTGTATCGTTTTTCCCAACCATTGCCAGACAATATGCACCATGGTTGATTGCTTTCGCAGTAGTAAACATCATCTACGGCGCAGCCGTTACTTTGAAACAAACGGATATTAAGCGGTTGATTGCATACAGCAGCGTCAGCCACATGGGTTTTGTTTTACTGGGTATTTTTACTTTGACACAGGTGAGTATGGTCGGCGCGACGATGCAGATGGTAAGCCACGGCCTGATTACGGGTTTGCTGTTTGCCACGGCCGGACTGGTGATGCATAATACCCACGAACGCGATATCGGCAAATTGGGCGGACTGGCCCGTCAGATTCCTATCATCACAGTTATTTTTACCATTGCCGGACTGGGAGCAATGGGTGTGCCGGGCACCAGCGGTTTTATCTCTGAATTTATGGTATTTTTAGGCAGCTTCGGCAGCACAGTATTGCATGCCAGGGTGTTAACAGTCATTGCAATCCTGGGAATTTTGATGGGTGCAGGGTACATTTTATGGTTACTACAGAGGGTTTTCTACGGACCGCCCCAGGATAAATTTAACAGTGTTAAAGATGCGACCAAACTGGAAGTATTTTATTCCGCATTATTTATTATTGTGATTTTCGGGATCGGGTTGGACCCATCAATATTAACTAACATTATCAAGACGGGAGTCTCGGCTATCATACATTAGGGTATGATTAATAATTTAAACAAGCGAAAGCACCTGAGAGGAGTAAGCTTTTGAATTTAGCTTTAATTGCGCCGGAAATAAGTTTGCTGGCAACGGCAATAGTTGTAATATTGCTCGACCTGTTCGTCCAGCGTAAAAATATACTGGCGGTAGTCAGCCTGGCCGGTTTAGCGCTAGCTTTTGGCTTCACCATCCATTTATGGGGCGGCAACCCACAAGCTGCCTTCGGCAACATGCTGGTGGTAGATAAATTTGCGCTGTTTTTCAAAATGCTGTTCTTAGTATCAGCAGCGCTGGTAATTCTGGCTTCAACCGATTACGTTCTGAAATTTGATAGTTTCCAGGGTGAATATTATGCGCTGGTATTGTTAGCCACTTTGGGCATGATGCTGATTTCGGCAGCAACCGATTTGATTTCAATCTTTGTAGCGCTGGAATTAATCAGTATTTCTTTCTTTGCACTGGTTGGTTTCTTGAAAGATGCGAAATCTTCGGAAGCATCGTTGAAATACATGCTGCTCGGGGCAATCGCATCGGCGATATTACTTTACGGCATGGCGTTCGTTTTCGGGTTTACCGGAAATACGCAACTCGGAGCCATTTCAATCGCCATTTATAACATGTCGCTAACCGGTGCATCGGCCGCACCCGGGTTAATGCTGGGCCTGATACTAATCATTGTCGGCCTGGGATTTAAAATCGCAGCTTTTCCTTTCCAGATGTGGGTGCCTGATGTCTATGAGGGCGCACCGACACCGATCACTGCTTTTCTTTCGGTGGCCAGTAAAGCCGCCGGTTTTGCGATTATTTTACGTATTTTTTATACTGCATTTAATTTCCCGACATGGCTAAGCCACGACTGGGGAATGATATTCGCGATACTCGCGGCAATCGGTATGACTGTAGGCAATATCGTAGCGATTCCACAAACCAATATTAAAAGGATGCTGGCTTATTCCAGTATTGCCCAGGCTGGTTACTTGATACTCGGTATTGCGGCAATGGGTTTTTCACCGGCGTTGAGTTATCTGGGACAGAGCGGCGTACTGTTCTTCCTGGCAGGCTATACGGTTACTAATCTGGGCGCATTTATTGCCGTAATTGCCATTTCTGAAAAAGTCGGCAGCGATCGCATCAGCGATTACGACGGAGTATTAAAGCGGTCTCCGATGCTGGCGTTAGCCTTAACGTTATGTTTGATTTCTTTAACAGGAATCCCGCTGACCGCCGGTTTCCTGGCAAAGTTTTACATTTTCAGCGGCGCCGTTCAAAACCATCTGCTTTGGCTGGTGATTATCGCAGTTTTAAACAGTGTAGTCGCGGCATATTACTACCTGCGGGTAGTCAAAGTAATGTGGTTTAATGAGCCGAAATTCGAAGGGAAAATATCCACTTCATTCGGGTTGCGACTGGCGCTGGTACTCTGCTGCGCAGGTATAATATTTATCGGAGTATCACCTTACGCCATGAACCTCGCGAACACGGCAGCGAAAATGTTCGGCTTCTAGAATTGTACTCAAAAACATAGCCCCACGCGGGTTACAAGACGGTTCTCAAGACGTATACGTTTCTTCATGAAAGAAACGGTCAATTGTAAATTAGTCTTCATTTTGCTATTCTTTATTTAATCCTTTAAATCTGAATGCAGGATGATTATGTGGCCAAACAAAACTATATCCTGGCGATTGATGAAGGCACGACCGGCACAACATCGCTCTTAATCAATGCGGACGGCCAGGTTGTCTCTAAAGCCTATCGGGAAGTGCATGCGCTTTATCCGCAACCGGGTTGGGTTGAAGAGGATGCACAGGAACTTTTTCAAAAGGCCATTACCGGAGCGCACGAAGCGATTCAAAATACAGGCATCGATATCTCGCTGGTAAAAGGTATCGGCATTACCAATCAGCGTGAAACGACGGTGGTCTGGGACCGGCACACGGGTAAACCGGCAGCTAACGCGATAGTCTGGCAGTGCCGGCGCACGGCTGCGATGTGTGAAGAACTCAAAAACAAAGGCTACGAAAAAACAGTCCGTGAGAAAACAGGCCTGGTTATCGATGCTTATTTCTCAGCGACAAAAATACGCTGGATTTTAGACCATATCCCTGACGGGCAAAAACGGGCTGAGCGCGGAGACCTGCTGTTCGGAACGGTAGACAGCTGGCTAATCTGGAATTTGACGGGCGGAGCGGTGCATGTCACCGACTACAGCAACGCTTCCCGGACGATGTTGTTCAATATCCATACGCTGCAGTGGGACAAAGAACTACTCACGATGTTAAATATCCCCGAAGTTGTTTTACCTCAAGTGAAGCCGTCCAGTTATATTTACGGCGAGACAATTCCTAACATTTTCGGCATAAAATTACCGATATGCGGAATTGCCGGCGACCAGCAGGCCGCCCTTTTCGGGCAAGCATGTTATGAAGTCGGAAATGCGAAGAATACCTACGGTACAGGCTGTTTTATTTTATTGAACACCGGCAGTCAACCGGTGACTTCGAAAAACGGTTTACTTACAACTATTGCATGGGGAATTGATAATAAAGTGACGTATGCGCTGGAAGGCAGCGTTTTTGTCAGCGGAGCGGCGATTCAGTGGTTAAGAGATGAATTGAACCTGATTCCCTCTGCGGCAGACAGTGAAGCCATCGCTAAAACAGTACCGGATAACGGCGGAGTCTATCTGGTGCCGGCATTTGTAGGATTGGGAGCACCTTACTGGGATATGTATGCCAGAGGTTTGATTATCGGGATTACCCGCGGAACAAATAAAGGGCACATTGTCAGAGCCGCACTGGAAGCAATTGCTTATCAGGTAAGAGACGTGGTGGATGTGATGAGCAAAGAGGCTGATATCACAGTGCCGCACCTCCGCGTCGACGGCGGCGGGACAGGAAACTCCTTATTAATGCAATTTCAAGCCGATATTTTGGGAATACCAATCGAACTAACGTCAATTCCTGATACCACGGCGCTCGGGGCCGGTTTTCTGGCCGGATTAGCCGTCGGGGTCTGGCAGAATACAGGTGAAATCGCAAAACGGCGTTATACATCCCGGACATTCGAACCGAAGATGCCGGTAGAGCAGAGGGAAAAGCTTTATCAAGACTGGAAACGGGCAGTGGAACGCTCCCGAAACTGGATAACAAATTAGATTGGCAGGAAAAAATGAAACGAGATATTACAGAAGCTGAGGGAAAAACATTTGATTTGATCATCGTCGGCGGGGGGATTATCGGCGCGAATGTTGCCCGCGATGCGTCGATGCGCGGACTGAAAACATTAATACTGGAAAAAGATGATTTCGCCACCGGAACGACTTCGCGCTCCACCCGTTTGATTCACGGCGGGTTCCGTTATCTGCAGCATTTTGAGTTCGGACTGGTGCGTGAAGATATGCGTGAGCGGGAAATACTGTTAAAGATCGCACCGCACCTGGTACACCCGCTACCGTTTTTAATTCCACTGACTAAACCCACGGACCGGTTCATCATGTCGGCGGGAACATTACTTTACGATATCCTTTCTTATGATAAGAGCGTACCGGGACGCAAACATTATTCCAAGAAAACAACAATGAAAATGGAACCTAATATGAAACTGGAAGGTCTGCGCGGAGCCGACCAGTATTTTGACTGTCAAATCTGGTTCACCGAACGTCTCTGTCTGGAGAATATTGTTTCAGCGGTGGAAAACAAAGCGGTTGCCCTGAACCACGCTAAAGTAACCGGCATCCTGAAAGAAGGTAATACCGTCAACGGAGTGAAAGTTCAGGATATGCTGACCGGGAAAGAATACGAGATAAAATCACGCATGGTCGTAAACGCCGCCGGACACTGGATGGATGCAGTTTGCGGAATGATGTACGGCCAGCCGAAACGCATGGTCAGACGAACTAAAGGCGTCCACCTGTTAACGCCCAGACTTTCCAATAATGCATTGGTACTTTACGCAAAAAGCGACGGCCGGCTCTGGTTTGTGATTCCAGCCGGGAAATATTCGCTGGTCGGCACAACGGATACCGATTACAAAGGTGATTTGGAAGCGGTTTATTCCGATAAACAAGATGTTGATTACCTGATGAAAGAGGTGCAACGGGTGTTTCCGAACCTGGATACTTCAGATATTTATTATACTTTTGCAGGTTTACGTTCTTTACCTGATTCGGGCGATGAAAAACCGTCGAATGTTTCCCGCGCACATAAAACGATTGACCATGAGAAGCTCGACGGTGTGAAAGGTTTCATCTCAGTGCTGGGCGGGAAGATTACCGGGGCGCGAGGTATCAGTGAAGAAATCACGGATTTGGTATGTAAGAAAATGGATATAAAAGTGAAATGTAAAACCGCAACCACACCGCTGCCCGGCGCACCGATGGTGACCAGGGAAGAATTATCAAAATATACTGCAGACACAAAAATCGATTTTGAAACTGTATCCTATCTGGCATCACTTTACGGATCACGATATACGAAAGTGTTGGACTATGCACAGAGGGGAGCCCGCGGGATACAACCGTTGTGTCAACATTCCAAAGATATTACGGCCGAAATCTGGTATGCAGTAGGTGACGAAAGTACTTATACGGTTAGTGATTTTATGATGCGCCGCAGCGGACTGGGACTAGCAGAATGTCAGGGATTGGATGCGGTGGAAATAGTCGGACGGGAGATGGGGAAACTATTTAACTGGAGTCCAGAAGAGCAGCAGCGGCAAGTGAACGAATACCGGAATACTGCATCATTAGCGCAGAAATATAAAGAATAGATTTGTATTTAACACTCTATTTCCCATATAATTATTTCAATGTCAGACATCATTGAAGGTAGAAATCCGGTCCTTGAGCTTTTAAAAGCAGGACGTTCGATTAATAAAATCTTAATCGCGGATAACGTGCAGCGGCACAGTACCATCGGAGAAATTCTGAACTTGGCAAAAACTAAAGGTACGCCGGTAGAGTTTGTGGATGAAACCGTGATACGGCGCTTGAGTTTTACCGCTGCGAGCCAGGGAATTATCGCGTATGTTTCACCGAAGGAATATGTTACTCTCGAAGACCTTCTGGCGATTTCTAAAAAACTGAATGAACCGCCGCTATATTGTATATTGGACGGCATTGAAGACCCGCAGAATCTGGGGGCAATTTTACGCACAGCAGATGCGACCGGTTTTCACGGCATTGTTGTAAGGGAAAGAAGAGCGGTCGGGCTAACACCAATCGTTGCGAAAACTTCCGCCGGAGCAATTGAATACGTCCCGGTGGCGCGGGTGGTCAATATCTCGCAGTCAATCGAATTTTTGAAAAAAGCCAATATCTGGGTTATCGGCATCGATATGGCCAGCAGAACGGAATACTCAAAAATCGACTATAAAATTCCCACAGCGATTGTCATCGGCAGCGAAGGGGCCGGACTATCGGACCTGGTGCGGAAAAGATGCGACACGATTGCGTCAATTCCGATGAAAGGCAAAATCAGTTCTTTAAACGCTTCAGTGGCAACTGCCATCGTAATGTATGAGGCTTTTCGACAAAGGAGGTAAAAAACCCTTTGTCCAGTATAAATCCGTTTCTATATACCGCCGGACCTGCTGATTTCAATTTGCAACTCATCAAGCAGAACAATCATTGGCATAAATATCTTGTCGATTTCCCGGTCGCAGCTTCAAATTACTTTCCCGGCGGTAAAATTGCCCGAGGCGAGTACTATAAACCCGTGGGTAAAGAAAACGCACCGCTGATAGTGATGATTCACGGCTGGGGCGACCATAGTGTTTTACCTTTGAAATGGATGATTGACGGCCTGATAAAAAGAGGGAACGCCTGTTTTGTGCTGTATCTGCCGTTTCATACAAACAGTTTATCACCGGAAATGAAAACGAGACTTTCCCGTTTGACTCAAGACGAATGGTTTACCGGTTATCAGACGGCCGTAACCAATGTCCGGCGGATTTTGGATTGGGCCGGTGAAAATAAGCAAATTAACAGCAATCAAATCAGCGTGATATCTCTTAGCCTGGGCGCAATTGTAGGCTCGATAGCAATGGGAATCGATACACGAATCAAAGCCGGGGTATTTATCGTTCACGGAGGCAATACCGGGAAAATCATGCAAACGAACAGTATTTCTAAATTCAGCAAGAAATACAGCCTGCCTTTAAATATATATATAGAGAACCAGAATAATTATGCCAATTATCTGGATGAACTGCGGCAAAAAGGATTTGATAATGTGACTCCGGCGCAACGGACTTATCTCATCGATCCGTTGACTTACGCACCGATGCTGAAGGGTCGACAAGTGCTGATGATAAATGCCCGATGGGACGAAATATTTCCGCAGGAATCTTCTACTGATTTCCGACAAGCCTGCGGAGAGTGCGCACAAATTGTTTTACCGTCATCGCATGCCAGCTTATGGATATGGTATCCTATTATTGAGAATCGCATCAATAAGTTTCTGGAATTATCTTATCATAATAGAAGATAATTTTGGCTGGAGGTGAGACTTAAGTGTCAACGCTAATGCTAAATAAAAAAGAAATTCGCAGATTAATCAACATCGGGGACGTAATCAGTGAAGTTGAAACCGCTTTCAAAGATTATACTGAAGGTAGAGGTGAAATGCCTTCCAAGGTATATTTAACCGTGAAAGACGGTGATTTCAGGGCGATGCCGGCATCGTTGCCGGGCGCGGCAGGCATGAAATGGGTAAGCGTCCATACCAACAACCCGGCGAAAGGTCTGCCGACTGTAATGGCGGTTCTGATCTTTAATGACCCGGACACAGGCTATCCGCTGGCGATCATGGATGCCTCAGAAACAACAGCCCTGCGAACTGCAGCGACATCAACCATTGCCTCAAAATATCTGGCCCGAAAAGATTTAAAAACACTGGGAATTGTCGGGGCCGGCTATCAGGCTTATCACCATATCAAAGCACACTGTGAATTATTCAATTTTCGGGAAATACTGATTTCTGATATATCTCCAAAATCAACAGGCCGGCTGATTGATTCTTTACCCAATCTGCCGTTACGGGCATGTTCGATCGAGGAAACAGTAAAAGCGGATATTATCTGTACACTTACACCGGCGCACCAACCTGTGGTGCAAAATATATGGCTAAAGCCAGGGACTCATATCAATGCGGTCGGTGCAGATGCAGAAGGGAAAGAAGAACTGGAGCCATCGATATTGAATGACGCAAGAGTCGTGGTGGATGATTTGAGGCAGGCGATTCATGCCGGAGAAATCAATGTGCCAATTGCCAGAGGAATATATAAAAAAGAACAGATATTTGCCACCCTCGGGGAAATTATTACCGGTAGCAAACAGGGTAGAACCAATAACGAAATGATTACTGTTTTTGATTCTACGGGGCTGGCCATTGAAGATATTGCGGTGGCCGGGCTGGTTTACCGGAAGGCACGGCAAAACGGCGCCGGTGTTTCACTTAATCTCGTCGACTAAAGCGGTTTGGATTCAAACTATTTTTTACATGACGAATTATTGGCGAAATCAACTTTTTAGCCGTATGTAATATTTGTGTTATAATTCAAAAGTAATAAATTCGATTTAACAGGATTCAACAAAGGTTATTTGATTAATGAAATTCACTAAAATGCAAGGCGCCGGAAATGATTTTGTAGTTATCGATGCCAAAAATAATCGTCAAAACTGGAAAGAACTGGCCATTAAAATGTGCGACCGTCACTACGGTATAGGCGCAGACGGTTTATTAGTATTTTTACCATCGAAAGTCGCCAATTTTAAAATGCGGATATTTAATGCGGACGGTTCTGAATCAGCAGTGTGCGGCAATGGATTGCGCTGCCTGGTGAGTCATTATCTGAATGCCAATAAACACAAAAAATATCGTGAGATTATCGTGGAAACATCGATCGGATTACGGACGGCAAAAATATCACGGGACAAAGAACAATCAATTGAAATTCAAGTAAATATGGGCGAACCCCAAATAGGGCTGAAACAAACACCGTTAAATGAGTTACAATCTCAGGAAATACTTTACATAATGAAGATGATGAATACTACTGTTGAGGCTAACGGACGAAAACTTTTATTGAACCTGGTTTCCGTCGGTAACCCGCATGCAGTGCATTTCATTGATTATGCGGTGAAGGATTTTCCGTTGACCGAACTGGGGGCAAAAGTAGAACAGCATCAACTTTTTCCGGATGAAACAAATTTCGAAGTTGTTAGAATAATAAACCGAAAAAAAATCGAAGCGCGAGTGTGGGAGAGGGGAGTAGGGGAAACTTTGGCCTGCGGCAGCGGATCTTGCGCTATCATTGTCGCAGGGAACCTACAAGGGAAACTTGATAATAAAGTCGAGATGCTTTTACCGGGCGGAGTTTTAAAAGTCGAATGGGATTATCCGGCCAATAATAATATCTATCTGAGCGGACCGACCGATACCGTATTTTGCGGTGAATGGTGACAGGTTCAACAGCTTATTGAAAAAAGGAAGTTACAGGTGAGATTATCGCAACGGGTTGAAAATTTACCTCCTTATCTATTTGTGGAAATCAGCCGTAAAATCGCTGAAAGAAAAGCAAAAGGCCAGGATGTTGTCAGTTTCGGTATCGGGGACCCGGATATTCCGACGCCGGCACATATCATCGAACGGCTTTGTAAAGAAGCGCATGTGCCGGCCAATCAACGCTACCCGGAGTCCGAAGGTTTGCCGGAACTGAGAAAAACAATCGCGAGCTGGTACCAGCAACGTTTCGGGGTAACACTCGACCCGGAAAAAGAAGTAGCGCCGCTAATCGGTTCGAAAGAAGGAATTGCGCACGTTGCTTTATGTCTGTTAAACCCTGGAGATATTGCGCTGATTACCGATC
>Ga0182010_10001326_pt1 | contig 13164 bp, 12 predicted proteins | sample 611E1MmetaG_FD_120488 | JGI IMG/M metagenome (GOLD analysis project Ga0182010, IMG submission 120488) | Permafrost microbial communities from Stordalen Mire, Sweden - 611E1M metaG | ecosystem: Environmental > Terrestrial > Soil > Wetlands > Permafrost | place: Sweden: Stordalen | collected...
GCAAAAAAGCATTGAAATGGCTTTAATCAATAGCGAAAAAAACCTTCATAACGCGCTGGATAATTTGCCGATGGGCATTCGTATCCGCGATAAAGATGATAATAGCTTGTATTTGAATCCAGCATTTCTGAATATCTACGGTTACACGAATATCGAGGAAATTATAGGGATTCCCCTGGTAAAACATTATACACCTCAATCATATTCCGATTACCTTCGGCGTAGAGAACAACGATTACTGGGTATATCTCACCCTGATTCTATTGAAGTTGATATTATCCGGAAAGACGGCGCTATTCGGCATTTACAGCTTTCCACTACGGAATTGTTCTGGGATGGCAAACCGCAGTTTCTTAATATCTTTAACGATATCACCAAGCGCAAACAGGCTGAAAATGATTTGAAAGCATCCGAGGAAAACTTCCGTAATTCAATGGATAGTTCATTAATGGGTATTCGTATCATGGGAGACGGCGATTACACCCTTTATGCGAATCAAGCCTTATTGGACATATTTGGTTATAAAAATATCGGCGAATTAAGAGCCAGTCCGCCGCAGGAAAATTACACGCCCGAATCACATGCTGCTTTTGTCCGGCGTCATGAGCAATTTGCCCGTGGCGAATCACTCCCTGACCAATTTAACTTTGATATCATACGTAAAGATGGCGCTGTAAGACATTTACAGCTTTCCAGCAGGAATGTTCTCTGGAATGGTAAGCAGCAGTTCCAGCTCCTCTATGACGATATCACTGGGCGCAAACAGGCAGAACAACTCTATAATACTCTCGCCGAAAATTCTCCCGGTGGTGTTTATATCGCTCAGGATGGAAAGTTCATTTTTACCAATACTGTTTTCCAGAAAAATATCGGCTATACCGCGGCTGAGTTGCAGAAAATGAGCCCGGAAATTATTGTTTACCCTGAGGATAGAGAGACTGTCAGGCAGAGTGCCGTGCAAATGCTGAAAGGGGAACATACCCAACCTTATGTGTTCCGGGTTGTCACTAAAAACGGTGAAATCAGGTGGGGTTTGGAGACCATGACCTCCATTACCTATGGTGGAAAGCGGGCAATGCTGGGGAACTTTATTGATATCACCCAAAGGAAACAGGGAGAGGAGAGACTGGAGCAAGCTGCTCAGGAATGGAGAACCACTTTTGATTCTATTACTGACCTGATTTCCATCCACGATAAAGATAATCGGATTGTCCGGATGAATAAGGCTTATGCCGATTTATTGAAGACGACACCGCAGGAGATTATCGGTAAATTCTGCCACGAAGTGATGCACGGCACAAAAGAGCCTCCTTCCAGTTGTCCGCACTTGCAGACATTAAATACCGGCAAGCCTGCAGCATTGGAAATTTATAATCCGAATTTTGAAGCTTATTTCCATGAATTGGTTTCTCCCCTGTTTAACGAAAAAGGGGAAGTAACCGGTTCCGTTGTTGTTGTCAGAGATGTCACTCAACAGCGACGAATGGAAGAGCAGCTTATTTTAACCGACCGTCTGGCATCAATCGGAGAATTGTCTTCCGGTATTGCTCACGAGTTGAATAATCCGTTAACCAGTGTTATTGGTTTTTCTCAGTTGCTGATGCAGGGTGATGTACCCGATAATATTAAAGAAGATTTAGGTATTATTTACAGTGAGGCTCAACGGGCCGCGGTTATTGTTAAAAATCTCCTGACATTTGCCAGAAAGCATGCCCCGGTTACACAATTAAGTCAAGTCAATATCGTGATTGAAGACGTTTTAAGGTTGCGTGCTTATGAGCAGAAGGTAAACAATGTTGAGATTGAAAAGCATTTGGCGGCTAATCTTCCGGAAATAATGATGGACCCATTTCAAATACAGCAGGTCTTTCTCAATATCATTGTTAATGCTGAATTTGCGATGTTGGAAGCACATCAGAAAGGGAAGTTGGTCATCACTACCGCGAGGGCAGATGGTGTGATCAGGATTACTTTTACCGACGACGGTCCGGGAATTACCGAGGCAAATCAGAAACGAATATTTAACCCGTTCTTTACTACCAAAGAGGTCGGCAAGGGAACAGGTCTTGGCTTGAGTATCTGTCATGGAATAATCACCGAACATGGTGGCAAAATCTATGTCAGAAGTACATTAGGACAGGGAACTACTTTTACCGTGGAATTACCGCTTAACGGATGATGGCAATTATTCCCGGTCTAATGACGGTCTACGGAGAAGACAAATTGGACATAGAGCAGGGAACTGATATCAGGAAACATGAGCAAAAGATATTGATAGTTGACGATGAAGTAACAATCAGATTGCTTCTTCACCGGAAACTGACACAACAGGGCTATCATTGTGAAGAGACCGGTTGCTCAGATGAAGCTTGGGACTATATGAAAATTTATCCTGCGGACCTGGTGATGCTCGATATGATAATGCCGGGAAAATCAGGCATGGATTTGCTGTCGGAATTAAAAGTTAGCTATCCTGGTACTGCGGTGGTTATGGCGACTGCAGTTGCCGAAGCAAATCTCGCTATCCGGTGTATGAGGCTGGGAGCCGATGACTATATCACCAAGCCGTTTAATCTGGACGAAGTTGTAATGAATGTGGAAAAAGTTCTTGAGAAACGGATGTTGGAATTTGAGATCAGGGAATATCAGCAACAACTTCAGCGAAAGGTGGAGCAGCAAACAGTAGAAATACGCAAAATTTTTCTGGGTTCTATTGAAGCATTGGTCTTCGCCTTGGAAGCTAAGGACAAGTACACTGCAGGCCATTCTCGACGGGTTAATGAGATTGCTCTGGCAATTGGACGGGAGCTTCATTTATCCGAGGGTGAACTGGAGAATTTGCGGTGGGGTAGCCTGCTGCATGACGTTGGCAAGATCGCCGTTGACCAGTTCGTCCAGAACAAGCCCGGAAAACTTACGTCGGCCGAATACGAACATATTATGATTCATGCTCATGTCGGAGCCGGTATTGTGAAACCGGTGGTTAATGATAAGGTGGTAGAAATCGTTGAGCATCACCATGACCATTATGACGGCACAGGACTTCATCAGGCAATTGCGGGACAAGATATCCCATTGGGAGCCAGGATTTTGGCTATCGCTGACGCTTATGATGCCATGACTTCCGACCGTCCATATCGTCCGGCCATGCCTGTGGAAGAAGCCCGAAAAGAAATCGGGCGATGTTCCGGTGCCCAATTTGACCCGGTTGCAGCTGGTGCTTTCCTGAAAACATCCATCTCTAACATTGTACCTGAGAAAGACAACCTCAGGTTATCATAGATATATCAGGCAGTCCCGAATAACGAAAGGAGAATTGAGAAAAGATGGACCAGGTTGATACTAAAAAGAAGGTACTCATAGTTGATGATGAACCTAATGTGAGGCGTCTGTTACATTCTATCTTAAGTAAGAACTTTGAAGTTTTTGAAGCTGAAGACGGAAGACAGGCCATAGAAATGGCAAATACTCAAAAGCCGGATGTCGTTTTGATGGATATGATGATGCCCAAAATGGACGGACTAACAGCCTGCCATATGATTAAAAATGACCCGGCCACAAAATCAATTCGTGTTATCATGGTCACCGCCATCGGATTTGAACTTAATGTCAAGCTCAGTCAACAGATGGGTGCTAGCGGGTATGTTACCAAACCTTTTTTATCTGAAGATTTACTTAATAAAATTGCGCAAGTTTTAACGGTTGCATGATTTTGGTTGGTTTACATGTAATCGTGTGCTGGTTTCTACGCTCATAGCGTTTTTCGTATTTCGTCAGAAATGGTACGCTTGGAGGGGTTCGAACCCTCGACCTCAGCCTTCGCAGGGCCGCGCTCTATCCAAACTGAGCTACAAGCGCATAAAAATAAGTGGTGCCGAAGGAGAGATTTGAACTCTCATGCCCGTAAGGACACTACGCCCTGAACGTAGCGCGTCTGCCATTCCGCCACTTCGGCACTCTGGCACCACTCGACCGGGAGAATTCCCCGGCCACTTATTAAATTTAACGTAACGAGGGGAATTAGTCAACTATTTTAGTCAAATTATGCCCGTTTTCAAGGCACCGTTCTTTTTTCATTGATATTCTTCATACGTTGTGCAAAAATCGCTCGGATACCGGCTGGTCGCTAAAATTGACAGTCTTTATCAATCGCCTTAAGATGGTTACATCAGTACCTGAAAGGAAAACAAATGAATATTCTCGTGACTAATGATGACGGTATCGATTCCCGGGGATTATGGGCATTAGCAAAGGCAATGAGTCGGGTAGGGCAGGTGACAATCATCGCTCCGGATAAGGAGCGCAGCGGTGTTGGTTCCTGTCTGTCTTTCCGCAGTGATATCAATATTAAAGAAGTTGCATCGTCGATTCCCGGTATCCTGGCTTATGCTGTCGATGGAACCCCGGGTGATTGCGTGATGTTAGGATTGAACCGGATGTCAGAGGGAAAGGTGGATTTAGTTGTGTCCGGTATCAATCCCGGACCGAATATTGGCCGCGATATTCAATATTCGGGGACGGTCATGGCAACCCTGCAGGGTTATTACGGGAAAATTCCCTCAATCGCCGTTTCTTTGTTTCCGGAAAAAAGTGATGAAAATTTAGAATATGATTTTGCCGCGGAGGTTGCGGAGAAACTTGCACTTAACATTAAAAACGGCAAGTTGCAGATAAATTATATTTTAAATGTTAATGTCCCCAATATTCCGAAAGACCGGATAAAAGGTATTTTAGTAACCAGGACGGCAGACACCGGCTACGTAAAACCGTCACGGGTACAGGGTGAAAAAGTAATGCGCTACACTCTGGTCCCGGACTACGCACGTATCAGCGGCAGTGGTGAAGATACGGATATTTGGGCAATAAATGCCGGTTATATTTCCATTTCTCCATTACGTTTTGAGGTAAATCACCACGAGGTGTTCCCGCCCGTCACAGCATGTATTCAAGAAATTGAGAACGAATTCTTCGTGAACACGCACGGTAGAAAAAAGTAGCTTTTGATAATACTTTTCACATCAGGTGTATGCAGAAATGGTACTATTTTTTTATGATTCTAAAGCCGGCATTGATACTCTCCCTTTCGAAAAAAGGCTTTTAGTCCCGCAAAGAGGGAGAGATACAGAGGGATTTATTTTTAATGTTACAACCAAAGAGTAACTTTTTCATAAAAGCCCTTACTTTTTCAGCAACGTGATCAGGAGGTTCGAAAATGAGAATTATTGACCTGCGTAGTGATACTGTCACCCATCCTACCGATGCCATGCGGCAGGCGATGTTCGAGGCAGCAGTAGGCGATGATGTCTTCGGCGAAGACCCGACCGTCAATCGTCTTGAAGTCATGGCGGCGCAAAAAATGGGTAAAGAAGCTGCTCTTTTCACCGCCAGCGGCACGATGAGTAATCTTATTGCTGTCCTGACTCACACGCAGCACGGCAACGAAATTATCTTGGGTAGTGAGTCCCATATTTTCTGGTATGAAGTCGGCGGTGCGGCGGCCTTAGGTGGTGTCGTAATGCGTACGGTTCCAAATGATGATGATGGGCAGTTGGCTCTCGGAGATATTGAAAAAACAATCCGTGACAAAACTAATATCCATTTTCCCGAAACAACTCTGCTCTGTCTGGAAAATACACAGAATCGTTGTGGTGGTGCGGTTCTCACGCCGGAATATATGGATAGTGCTGTACAGTTGGCGCATCGTCACGGCCTGAAAGTCCATCTGGACGGTGCGCGTATTTTCAATGCTGCTGTCGCGTTAGGGATACCGGCTGTTGAACTTACCCGGGGTGTGGATTCCGTTGGTTTTTGTTTGTCCAAAGGTTTGAGCGCTCCCATTGGTTCAGTGCTTTGCGGCAGCAAAGAATTTATCGAACGGGCACGGAAAAGACGCAAAATGCTGGGCGGCGGCATGAGACAGGTAGGAGTTATTGCGGCGGCCGGTATCGTGGCTCTGGAAACCATGATTGACCGTCTGGCCGAAGATCACGCCAATGCTCGAAAATTAGCCGGAGGATTACGGCAAATCAAGGGTATTACCGTCATGCAGGAGAAAGTATCGACTAATATCGTGATATTCGATTTATCGCCGTTTCTTTCGGTTCCTCAATTTATCGCGAAACTGGCTTCATCCGGTGTTAAAATCAGCCGATTCGGCAATAATCGATTTCGCGCTGTCACCAATCGCATGGTGAATGTTGCCGATATTGAATATGCCCTGAATCACATCGAACAGATTTGCCGTGAATTAGGACAATAGCAAAATTGCTATATATCCCTCAGGCCGGAACTTAACCTAAAACTGAATACATTAGATAAAAGCGCCTGTCGGCGTGGCCATTCGTTGATCCCCAATACCCTTTGCGGTTTGATGATTGCCCACTGGTGCCGTTACCCTATTATCAGGTCTTCCAACGTGCGCTTGGGAATATGCCGCACCCCCTGTTCATCCCACCAGCCTCGCACATTTACCGTATTTGGGTCTACAGGTTCAAAAACAAAGGATTCTTTCGGCTTGCCGAGGGTTAATACCAGTAGGATTTCATAACGTTCGGGTATGTTCAATACCTTTCGCAATTCTTTTCGATTAACCATCCCGATCATACAACCTCCCAACCCTTTCTCGACTGCACCAAGGAGAATGCTTTGAGCAGCGATGCCGTGGTCCACTTCCGTGGGACCATAAGTCCCGAGTTGGGTATCGTTCATAATAATGATGTAAGCGGCCGGTCTTTCACCTTTGGGCGGGTCGCCCCCAAGACTAATATGGCTGTAGATAATATCATTTTTATTTGGTTCAACGGAAAGATAATACTTTAAAAGTTGGCGGTTACCCCCGGACGGAGAAAATCTTGCCAGTTCAATTAACTCCGCCAATGTCTCACGACTTACAGGTACGTCCTGATAGTAGCGGCGGGTGCTCCTGTTTTTCATAATCAAATCTTTTAGCATTACTCTCCCCTTATTGCACTTTCATAAAAACTTGTTTTGTTCTTTACATTCTCCTGAAAAGCTACCGGGATTTAGTCTTCGATGCCCTTACGGGAAACCAGTCCCTTCCGGTAATAATGTTTGACTTCTACCATTTCCGTCACCAGGTCGGCAGCTTCTATCAATTCTTTAGGCGCATATCTTCCGGTAAATATTAACTCTACACCCTCCGGTTTTTCCGTCACAAATTCCAGCATCTCACCGACGGTAATTAGTTGGAAGAAATGAGCGGTATTGATTTCATCCAGCACAACGATATCATACTTCCCGGATAACATCGCTTTTCTCGCTTTTACTAGCCCGGCTTTCGCCATTCGTACATCTTCTGTATCGGGATGTTCTTTAACCGGGGTAAACTCCGTCTTGCCGTATTGTTCGATGGTAATATAGTTGGATACCATCATGGCCGCATTGAGTTCACTATACTTTTGACCTTTCATAAACTGCCCGATGTATGTCTTCAGTCCGCATCCCATGGCACGGAATGCCAGACCAAGCGCAGCTGTTGTTTTGCCTTTGCCATTGCCGGTATAGACTTGGATGTAGCCTTTTCCCAAAGAACTCTGTTTACCAGTTGACATAACTCTAATTTATCGTTTCTTCCGTATATCGATTCTTGTATATTTGATGTTTTCGTCATTGAGTCTTTGGAGCAGCGCTGGTAATTCACTGCCAATACAGACGATAAAAACGGGAAGGCCGGAGCGCGCTGCATCAATTGCAACTTGTGAGACACCATAAACATAATTAGGTTCAATACCTATTCGTCTCAGCGCGACAATGGCTTCTATTCCAATTGCTCCTGTCAGTTTGCCTTTGACTAGTCCCGTTTTCAGTTTTTTCAAATCGACGTTTTTAGAGCCGCCATTTTGGATCGTCGGAACTTCCAGTATCGTTATTTGTCCCACATTCAGTGACACGATTCCTTGTATATCCATGATACCGATATCTTCGCCTTCCTTCGCTTTATCGGCTGTGATCCCGCTGGCGCCATTCTGCCGGTGATTGGCAGCATAGAGCAGCCCGTTTTTCATCACCAGACTAACGGTTTGACTTTTTTCCAAATCTACTGCCGCGATTGCTGCCCAGGTAGTAATATTGGTCAAAACTCTTTCGGCTGAAATGGAGTATTGCTGAACCTGCCTCAATGACTTTAGCATCCAGTTGATACCTTCTTTGGTGATGCGGTATCGGGAGCGTCCTCCCGATGTTATCCAACCGTCTTTTTCCAGTTTGTTGATATAATCGGAGACTGCCTGGGAAGTAACGCCAATATGTTGCGCAATATCTTTTTGCTGTATATTGGGTTGATTGGCAGCTATTTCCACCATGATTTGGAATCTTGTGGCCAGATTTTTATTGTGTAATACCTGAGTCATACGAATCTCCTGCGTTGGGACAAACTCTTCATTGATAGTAATTTACCGTATCCGGTGAACTGTTGCTACGTAATATCCTATCAGAAAATTGCGCAAGAAACCACTATAATCGTAAAAAACAAGTAAACTTGTGTGATAGCTCGGGTCGCTTTTAGCTTTCCCTGTTTAGAATCGAACAGGAATTTGCGCAGATGGTAGTTTATGTGGGAGCTGGTTTCCGGAGGCAGGATGCCGGAGGTACTCAACTTTAGTTGAGGTGCGAACCCGCCCGCCTTGATATTTAGCACAAGTAACCGCTCCCGTTAATAAAAAACTGGTTGGCTTGATTATTTTACTCCAATCTATATCATCGTTCTTCAATCGCAAATCTGGCATGTTCATACCTCACTTCTAATATTTGGCCGTTTTTAATATCCCGTCGCAGGTATTCTTCATCCTGCAGCCCTTTGATGATTCCCCGTATCATTCTCATTGGGCCGGCATGAGTAACCACCAGAATTACGTCTGAATCGGCATGATTTTCTATTATCCAATGTAAAAAATCAACACACCTTTTCATTAATTCCCTGGTGGTCTCACCCTGGTGGGGGTTAGCATCCAGATTCTCTTCGCTCCAGATATTTTCAAAGTTTTCGCCTGGCTTTAGTATTTCATCCCGTTTTTTACTTTCCCAATTTCCCCAGTTCCTTTCATTAAGCCTGTTATCTTTCACGATTGGTAATGAAAATGAACTGTTGATTATTTCGGCGGTTTCTCTTGCCCGCACTAAACCGGAACAGTAAATATGTGTAATCTTGAATTGCCGGAGAGACTTTGCAACTTGCAGGGCCTGGTTTTTCCCTCGTTCGTTCAATGGTATTTGTTGTGTTCCCTGGACTCTTTTTGTTTTGTTATAATCGGTTTCCCCGTGCCTGACAATGAGTAAAATCATCTGCTTTCCTTAAATTGGTAGAATTGAATATTTTAACGTTTTATCTGAGATAACCTGATTCAGTACTCATGTTCTGTCTTTTGTCCGTGTTGCTTGATTATAGGATGCGGTTTTTATGAATATAGCGCCCTGATAACGCGTATGACGATTCAATGAAGCACATCCCTGTTGAAGATTTAAGTTATTACTCTAAATGAGAAAAATGTAGATACCAGTGGATTATTTGCGTGCCCCACAATAATGCGATAATTGTGCCGATTGATAAATAAGGCCCGAATGGGATGCCTTCTTTCCGGTTTTTCTTTTTAAAAAGTAACAGTAATATCGCTATTATTCCACCCAGCAGTATTCCCCCGAAAACGGCCACAATTACATTGGGAAAGCCGGTCATTAATCCAATCAGTCCTGCCATTTTTACATCGCCCCACCCCATCCCTTTACGGTAGATTAGTGCCGGTAAAAAGAGTACCAAAAAACCGACTGCACCGCCTAATAATCCGAAAAGTAAGTTGTGCCAGCTGAATAAATTCGGGATAAAAAAATTGACGACCAGCGCAATCAGCAGGAAAGGATAAACTATTTTATTCAGAATTAACTGATGTTTCATGTCGATTATCGCAATCGCGATTAACACACTGCTATAGACAATACTGACCGCTAAAATCGGCTGCCAGCCAAATCGCCAAAACAGGAAAGCTATCAGCAGTCCCGTGCCGAGTTCCACCCAGAAAACACGCTGTGGAATCTTAGCCTTGCAGTAACGGCATCGGCCGCGCAGAAAAAGATAACTGAATACCGGGAAAAGATCGGGCCAGGAAAGGCGGTGCTGACAGGCATCGCAACTGGATGGGGGATAGACTATTGATTTATCTGCCGGTAATCGGTCGATCACCACATTCAGGAAGCTGCCGATCACAGTCCCCAGGATTCCAAAAATAACGATATATATTATTTCCATCGTATTTATACATTGTGCAGGATTTCAGGCTTTCCGTCAATGGTTCGATTTACCTGTCGGCCGTTATCTTTAGCAGGCACTTTTACGCACTTATAACTTTACATAAAGTTATGTTTGTTCGGAATCTGACTCACTGTGGACCTGCTCAAGTACTTGCTTAGCTTCTTCGACGCATTCTGCCGGTACTTTAATCTTGATTTTCCCCAGACCATCGATGACAATGCCGGTCACTCGACCTAAAGATTCGTATTGCAGATATACCGGTATTCCTTCAGACTCCAGGTGGGCTTTAAGTACATTGGCTTTTATTTCACCATACACGACTTCAACCGTTACAAAATCCTTATTCTTCATACTGCTGCTCCCTGATTGGATGCGGAAAATCAATCATGTTAATATTTCAAAGCAATTATTTTGTTAGGCATAAAAATCCAAGTTCTATCTTTGTGGATTATAGCATCTTTTGAACTGTTGATTTATCACCGGTAATTAATCATAGCGCAAAACGACTTCCAAAATGGTAAAATAACTATTGGTTTCATCTATGGGGGAGTGCTGGAATTGGCAGACAGGCAAGACTTAGGATCTTGTGCTGAAAGGCGTGAGGGTTCAAGTCCCTCCTTCCCCACCAATTTGATTATTTTACCTTAGTCGATAATCAGGCATCTTGACCCCGGGAACGGACAGCTTGAGTCTTGGAAGGACAACGTAAATAAATCGCCGCAAACGGGAGCTGCAAGTATTAAACTTTGAATAATCTTGAGCCGTCCCATCCGTGAAAGAATCTGATGATATCAGCGCCTTTGTAATAATGCATTTTCTCAGCATTTATCGGTTGAAACTAGTTCTTCCTGCCGGCCAGCACCCAATCTCTTTTAGCCGGACTCTCGAACATTTTCCGTAATTGTTCCGGATGAAGACTTCTTGTCATCGCTTCTTCGAGGGTAATAGTATACTTTCCCACCAGTTCTGCGAGTGATTCATCCATCGTTCGCATTCCTTGGTGCGCGCCCAACTGCATCAGGCTGTACAATTCGTGGTTCTTACCTTCGCGAATAACGTTTCTCACGCCATCATTGGCCAGTAAAATTTCAAAAACACCGACTCGTCCGCCCAATGTGCGATTCAACAAAGTTTGCGATAGAACTGCTTCCATTGTTTCGGCGAGTTGTTGTCTGACTTGTTGTTGCTGCGAAGACGGGAACATATCGATGACACGGTTAATTGTCCGGACGGCGTCAGTAGTATGTAACGTGCCGATCACCAGATGGCCCGTCTCGGCCGCGCGCAGCGCGGTGCCCATTGTGGACAGATCGCGCATTTCTCCCAGCACTATTACATCGGGGTCGTGACGCAGGGCGTGCGTTAATGCGGAATCAAAAGACTTGGTATCATCGCCCAGGTCGCGCTGAACGATAATGCATTTTTTGTTACTGTGGATAAATTCAATTGGGTCTTCGATGGTTATAACGTGTCGCATCGTGTTTTCATTCAGATAATCGATCATTGCGCTTTGTGTGGTGGATTTACCGGCGCCGCTGGAACCGGTAACTAAAATAAGCCCTGCTTTCTTCATGATTAGCGTTTTACAGATTTGTGGTAATTCCAGGTCGTCAATTGTAGCTACTTTAAAGGGTACGACCCGGAATGCCAGGCTGGGTGTCCCTCTTTGACGCAGCACGTTTACTCTGAAACGGGCTAGGCCAAAAAAACTATAAGCGAAGTCTAACTCCATCTCTTTCTGAAATTGATCTCTTTGCTCCGGCGTTGTCACTTGCTCAAGTATTGCTTGTATGTCGACCGTTGATAAAGGCGGTATTTCTTCCTTGGGAAGCAGTATCCCGTTGATACGAAAGACCGGCGAACAGCCGACATCTAAATGCAGGTCGGAAGCTCTTTTCTCCAACACTGACCTGAGCAATTTTTCCAGATCCATTTCAATACTCCTCTCGGGTATAATGCTGTACAAACATACCAAGTATAATAGAGTCCGCTAGGCTTGGATACGCTACGATAGTACTGTCCTTTTAAAATTATCATAGTACCATTGTACAATTTGGAATATGGATGATAGGTTCTTTACATGAGCAGAAAGTATATGCAGTACCTTAAGAATTGTCACTAAATACCTATTTAAATCATGTACCTCTTACCTATTTACAATCACGTCACATCGCTGTAAATTAAGTATATTCATATTATGTGGACAGTCATAATATTATGTGATAATATCATGTGATGCCGTCACTTGATAGAAATAATTAGTGTAATATGGGGGATAAAATGCAGAAAAACGAGGGAAATCGCAATAGCAGTAATTCGAGCAGTGATTCGAATAATGAAGGCGTTTTCCACATCGGAGATCGTTCTTTCCGCAAAATCAAACTTGGAATGGCTGAAGAAGAAGTACGCGCTTATGTTGAAGAATTAATCAGCCAGCGTGATATGGCCGTGAAGCGTCAGGAACACCTTGCTGCGTTAACTGAATTGGCCGAAAAAACGGTGATAGATGCGAACAATCTGTCTCAGTCGATGATGAAAAAGGCTGCGGAACAGGCTAAAGCAGAAGCTGAGAAAATCCGGGTCAGGGCGGAACAGGAAGTTGAACAGTTTGTTAAGGCCAGAAAAGCCGAAGCAAAAACCGCTGCAGATAAAGAAGCGGAAGCCATCAAAGCAGAAGCTCAGCGGCAGGCCGGATTGGTGCGGGACCAACAACTGGATGGCATCAGGGCCGAAGCCGCGGGTTTAGCCCAAAAATTAAAGAATGATTTAATTGCTGATCTCGAAAACATGAAAAAAACTGTGGCCGCAATTGGTACTAAATTTAAACCGATGGAAGCTGTCAGCGATGCCCCGTCCCGTTCTTCTTCTACCGATAACAGGGATAAAGCATCTGCCCTTTCCGA
>Ga0182010_10001327_pt1 | contig 13163 bp, 15 predicted proteins | sample 611E1MmetaG_FD_120488 | JGI IMG/M metagenome (GOLD analysis project Ga0182010, IMG submission 120488) | Permafrost microbial communities from Stordalen Mire, Sweden - 611E1M metaG | ecosystem: Environmental > Terrestrial > Soil > Wetlands > Permafrost | place: Sweden: Stordalen | collected...
AGAGCCCCATCTCTTCCCAACTGCGTCTGGTAATGAGCGAAACAACCGGAAAACCGGCATCGACAGTGACCCGCATTTGTGCGCCCATAGGAAAGGTCTTTACTACTTTGCCGGTAAACCTGTTACGGGCACTGGTTATCCCGGCAGATTGCCCCGGTAACATTAACGTCACATCCTCATACCTCAGACAAACGATAACCCCGGTGCCCGCCGGTAAATTACTTACTGCTTCTATTTCTTTTTTATCGGTTTTAATGAGAGCTAATCCCCGATCTTGAACCATGACTGTGCCCGGAAGAATGTTACCGGCCTCAACAAATCCTGCAACCTCTTCGTCCTTTGGATAGTTGAAGACCTGCTGCGGCGTACCCAATTGATGGAGCTTCCCATCAATTAGAACCGCTACCCGCTGCGCGATTACCAGCGCTTCATTGCGGTCATGAGTTACAATAACCGTCGTTATTTTCGTTTCCCGCAAGACACTTTCAAAATCTTCCAGCAGCGCTTGGCGCGTAGGACTGTCCAGAGCAGTAAAGGGTTCATCAAGAAAAAGCACTTCCGGTTCTAATGCAAAAGCCCGTGCCAGACTTACCCGTTTTGCTTCTCCCCCTGAGAGGGTACGCGGCGCCCTCTTACCCAAGGCTGAAACACCGAACCGCTCCAACCATTTCAGTGTGCGCGGTTTCGCTTCATTCTCTGCAACGTGACGGAGTTTAAGACCCTGCATTACATTTTCGTATACGGATGCCGCCAGCAGCAGCGGTTCCTGAAACACGGTGGCGGTCCGCCGTCGAACCTGGAGCATCTGATATCCTGTTTTGACCGGCACATTCGAATAGGAGACTGTCCCGGTGGTAGGCATGGTGAGCAGGGCCAAATTGAAAAGAAGTGTGGTTTTCCCGGACCCGTTCGGTCCGATGATAGCCATAACCTCGCCTGAAATCACTTCCAACGATGGGATATCAAGCACTGTTCGTCCGCCGTAAACCATGGTCAAATTACTTGCACTGACATTAGTAGTTACCATCGATCGGTTCGTCATGTGTTGCGGCTCCGCTGCTGTACCCATGTCAGAAGCAGATTAACCAGGTAAACGATGATCATGAGAAGTATGCTCAAAGCGATCGCGAGAGAGAAATTACCCTTGCTGTCTTCGCCGACGATTGCCGTGGTCATAACTCTCGTCTGGTTAGTTATATTGCCGCCAACCATCATTGAAGCTCCAACTTCTGAAATTACTGCCCCAAACCCTGCCATAATCGCCGCCAGCAGCGGTAACCGAGCTTCTCTCAAAATTAACCAGATCATCTGAGTTTGAGAGGCGCCAAGGGCCATAATTTGCAGCCGCAGCTTGGGGTCGAGCTGCTGAACCGCGGCCATCGTGAAACCGGCGACCAGTGGAAACGCAATGATGACCTGGGCAACGATCATGGCAGCCGGTGTGTAGAGGATATGTAAAATGCCGAGCGGTCCGCTGCGCCATAAAAAAATGGTAACCACGAGACCGACGACTACAGGTGGAGCACCCATTCCGGTATTGACAAGGCTGGCAACGAACCGTTTCCCTCGAAAATGACGTAGCCCGAGAAATGTCCCGAGGGGGATACCAAGCAATAAACTAATTAACGTAGCACTGCCTGAAACCAGCAACGACAATGATGCAATTTCCATTGTCTGCCTGTCCAAATGTACCAGCAGTAAAAAAGCTTGCTTCAGTCCATCAACGAGCAGCCCCATATAATTAGCCTGCCAGGACTACCCGGAGACAGTTTACGTGAAGCCGCTCCAGATAGTCTTTCCTTATTTCAATCAATGATTGACCTATTGGTTAACCCGGATTTATTTACTGGCCGATTATCTCTATTTTATTAACTGTCTTCACCCACACAGCGGGATCTGAAGCTTGTATCTGGGCAGTCATGATACCTATCTCCAGCGGACCATTAACCCCGTCAAGAATACTGCCGCCAACCGAATAGACGACTATTGGCAAAGGCTGATTAATCGATTTATCGGGATTTCCGCCCGTCCAAACATTAAAAGCCCCCTGATACACCTGGGCATAGGTATATGTTACCACGTTGCCATTGGCGCAGGTAAATTTTACAGATTGAGTGGGCGTCATGCCCCCCACTGCTTGAATCAAGCTGCTTAACGTAACGCCGACATATTGCACACTCGGAGTGGTAGTTCCGACACTAAATGTCGATCCCCAACCGGTGGTAGACGGGAGCGCTTGCAGTTGAGCCATTGTGTAAGTATTGGTGACGCTGCCTTTGACTACAGTGAGAGCTGTTTCCGGTTTACCGGCATCGGCAAAGAAGAGCGCCTGTCCGTATTGCGCGATGCCATATTGAGCGATGACCGCCTGAGTATCAGGAGAAACCATAAAGTCGGCAAATGCTTTCGCTCCGGCTGCATTCACCTTGGGGAATTTTTGGGAATTGACAGTGATGACATGATACACATTAAGCAAACCCGGATCTCCCTGAACCATAATACTCAGGCTCAAAGTACTTTGGGTCGCCAGATATGTCGAACGGTCAGTGATGGTGTAACCATCCTTTTCAGAGGCAATGCTCAATAATGTCGCCATGCCGGTACCGGCGCCGCCCTCAATATACCAGCTCGGGTTAGATGCTGAACCATCCGCGACCTTGACGCCTGCCTGTTTAAAGAGGGTCTTCTCTGCCACATCTGTGCCGGAGTTGTCGCCACGACTGTAAAAATTGACTTTGGCAGCCGCAATTTTCGCTAACGCTGCGACAGCGGAGGTCATGCCTTTGATTCCGGCCGGGTCTGATGGAGGGCCAACAATGATGAAGTCGTTGTGCATGACTAAAAGCCGTTCGCCGCCATTACCCTGAGCCATAAATGTTACTTCGGCAGCAGGAGAATGCACCAATAATACATCGGCGTTACCTGCAGCGCCCAGCGCCATTGCCGCGCCTGAGCCGTTATAGATAGGTTTTAAATCGTAACCGGTTTCCTTTTCGAACAAAGGTACCAGCACATCCATTAGTCCAGAATCACGCGTGCTGGTCGTGCTGGAGAGGATAAGTTCAGGGTTCGCAGGTTTCGGAGGTGTAGTAGTTGTCGTGGTAGTTGAAGTATTAGTGCCGGTTGTGGTCGATGCCGCGGCACTTGTTGTCACACCGGATATTACAGCAGCGGTTGTTGTTACAGGTGTGGTTGTGACTGAGGTTGCAGTACCGCAGGCGACAGTGATGAGTGAGAGAGCGACCAAGCCAACACCCATTAACATACGCAACCGCATCGGTTTGCCAGATAGCCAGGTTTTCATTTTTTCTCCTTAGTATTTTATTAGTGTTTAATGCAAAAAAAAAGGCGCCGTCGGAGGCGCCCAAAAGCAAAGCTTATTGAAGCATCTCTCCTTTCCAAACACGGGAGGCGTTACTGTTTCCGGTAATGCCCTTTGGATTTCCAGAGAAATCCAGCGGTTAAGATACCATGCCTTGCGGTTCCAGGTAAATTAACTCGAAGAGCGGTAATATTCGCTTATAAATTTACTTTATCAGGTTTGAAAACCCAAGTCAAAAAATAAGCCTAATCCACCCCGATCATCACATTTGACGCTTTTATGACCGCATAAGATGTCTTACCGACAGCCGGTCCCAGATTTTCCGCCAATTCTTTAGTGATGACAGATATGTTATAACCCAAATCAGATTGACAACCCACGGTTAGAGCTATTATAATCGAAACAATGTCAGCCGCGATTGTTCTTCCGGCGCGCTGCCGGTTCCATGCCAAGATAAATTCACTGAATACTTTCAAACAGCTTTAAACGAAAAGGAGATTATGCCATGAAAACAAGAAAATTGGGTTACACTTCCCTCAATCTTTCAGTGGTCGGACTCGGCACCTGGCCGTTCTCCAATACCGACCACTTCGGCTGGGGGCCGCAGAGTGATAAGGATACAATCGCGACAGTGCAGCGCGCCATGGAAGTGGGCGTCAACTGGATAGATTGCGCGCCGATTTACGGCCTGGGCCAATCTGAAGAAGCCGTGGGCCGGGCATTGAAGACGTTGTCCAAAAAGCCGATTATCGCCACCAAGGCATTATTCCAGTGGAAACCTGACGGCACGCCGCAACTGCGCCTCGACAGGGAAAACGTGCGTAAACAATATGAATTGAGCCTGAAAAGACTGGGTATCGATTTTATCGATATGTACATGATCCACTGGCCGTTCGCTGCCGAATATCTGGAAGAAGGCTGGACTACCCTGGCCGAACTGGTGAAAGAAGGAAAAGTCGGCTGCATCGGTGTCTCCAATTTCTCCGTCCAACAGATGGAAATGCTCAAACCCATCCATCCGGTAGCCTTCCTGGAGCCGCCGTACAGCATGCTGGAACGCGACGCGGAAAACGGATTATTGGAATACTGCGGGAAAAATAACATCGGCGTCATCACCTACAGTTCATTACAGCAAGGGCTACTGACTGCCACACCGCCGGACTTAAGCAAATTAACACCGAAAGATGTCAGACGCACCAGTGCCCGCTTTAAAGAACCGGAGTACAGCCTCAATATGAAATTGGGGCCGGCGCTGGATGCATATGCTAAAAAATCAGGCCATACCGCGGCGCAACTGGGCATTGCCTGGAACCTGAGACGCCCGGAATTAACCTCCGCCATCACCGGGCCGAGAATTCCCGCCCAGATTGAAGATACCGCCAAAGCCGCGGACTGGCAGCTGACCAATGAAGACATCGCGCAAGTTGAAAAATTACTGGCCGACCGGCTGGCAACGCTGAAGCAGTGGAAAGCCAATATGATGGCGCTGCCGCTCTAAAAAGATACTAAAAAATGATACCAGAAATAGCACCGGAACCGCTTCCCGAGACGAAACCGGAAATCATCCCGGAAGTAATTCCGGAAGTGAAACCGAGGACCCGCTGGCAGCGGTTCCTGCACTGGGAATTTCTCGGGCTTTTTCTGATTGTCCTGACGACGCTGGTTTTCCACATTATTGCCATAGACCGTCCCCCGACAATCGTCTGGGATGAGGTCTGGTATGTCGGAGATGCCAGGTCGATTTTCAGCGGGACCGGCGAAATGCGCCCGGAACACCCGCCCCTGGCCAAGCTCTTCATTGTGGCCGGGGATTATCTTTTTAACGGATTCAAAACCCCGGAAAAAGATTCGGGGGAACAGACCAGCCTATACATCAACAGCGAAGGCACTAAAGGCGAGTTGATCCAGGTGCCGGATGCCTCCAAATTCACCACCGGACAGACGATCCGAATCGGATCCGAGCAGATGAATATCACCGGCGTCAATACGGCGTTGAACGATATCACCGTCGAGCGGGGCGCCGGCGGTTCGACCGTCACCTCCCACGCCCCGATGCAGGAGATTTACATGTTCACGGACAAAGCCGTCGGGTGGCGTTTCTTTGCGATAATCTTCGGCACCATCGGCATTATCGTGTTCTATTTTATCTGCCGCAAATTGAAATTTTCCTGGAAAGCAACGATGCTGGCAACCTTCCTGTTCGCCTTTGAGGACATGACCTTCCTGCATTCCGGACTGGCTTTGCTGGATGTGTACATGGTCACATTCATGCTGGCGGCGCTGCTGGCCTACCTGGATAAAAAATACCTCTTGATGGGGATATTGGTCGCGCTCAGCGCCCTTTGTAAGCTGGACGGGGTGCTGATAATGATCGCTATTTTCATCCACTGGATGATTTACCGCAAAGAGCAGTGGAAAGAGTTCACAATCGGGCTGGTGACAGCGGTGATTTCATTCGTGGTGCTGCTGGTATTTTTCGACATGTTCATTAAAAACGGCATCGAAAATCCCATCACGCGCATTAATTCCCTGCTGACCAGCACGGCGGCCAATCAATTTACCATCCCGAAGCTGTCGATTTCCAGCCGTCCATGGACGTGGCTATACCCGCAGTTTGTGAATCCCGATTATAATTCGCCGTTTATCGTCTATTCGTTCGACCCGCAGTACATTTCGTTCATCAGCACGACGATTCAGATACTGATAATCCCGACCATCGGGTACATGATTTATAAAGCGGCGAAAAAGAGTGAAGCGGCAACCCTTGTGCTGCTGTGGTTTTTGGCAACTTACGTCGTCTGGATACCGATAAATTTAGCCACGAACCGTGTGACATTTGTGTTTTATTTTCTGTCCACGACACCGGCGATTTGCATCGGGTTAGGGATGGCAATTTCGGACTGGCTGGACCATTTAAAAAAGCGGCGGGTCGAACTGGACAGATTAAGCACCGGAGTCGCGTTGTCTTACGGCGCAATCGGCTTGTGGCTGCTCATCCACCTGGCGATTTTTATCGTCTTTAATCCAGCGATACCGACAATAATCAAGACATGGCTGCCGCCGTTCAGCGGGTGAGACTAACAGTTATACGGGCATACCCCCAATTTTTATCTAATTGGCAGCACCACGATTCTGATAATCAGCCTCTTAAACCTTGACATATAGTACCATTATTGGTATCATTAACGATGTGGAATCAAGATGAGCAAGAAAGAAAAAAGGGAACTAAAAATCAGAGAGAATGTTAAAAACACATCACTGGAAGATTTCGAATGGCTCATCGATCAGTACGGGCACATAAAGGCCGGCGGCAGCCACTCCTTAGCTATCATCGGGACAAGGACTTATCCATATCCCCGAACTAACCCGGTAAATCAAAACTACGTAAAAGGTCTTCTCGAAATAATAGATAGCGAGGCTGAATAATGAAAAAAAATTTAAAATATTACCTGAATTTACCTTATACTGCGATCATTAGTCCCGCAGAGGATAATGACGGCAGTATCTGCTATGTTGCCCGTTTACTTGAACTTCCGGACTGCATCGGGGTCGGGAAAACCCCGGAAGAAGCTGTCAGTGAACTGGAAATACACAAACGGCTCAAACTGGAAGGCCATTTAGAATTAGGGTTCCCAATCCCCGAACCGAGCAGGTATACCGGCCAGTTCCATCTCAGAGTGGGGACTTCGCTGCATGAATCTTTGGCGAGATTAGCAGAACTGGAGGATATCAGCCTTAACCAGTACATCACAAATATTCTTGCGCGGAATGTAGGTGCTGAAGAGAACCGGCTATCAAAGTCCCGCAAGGTGTTATCCAGGAAATGAAAAACCCCATTCTGTTCAAAGCCATTGCCCCGGGTAAAAATAACAATATGATAAAGATGAGATAAGATGTATCAGGATAATAAAGATTCGAAAACACCGCAGGCCAGACTGGAAGCCTATTTAAGGCTGCGGCGGCTGGCACACGAAACAAAGCCCGCTAACGTCGGGGTGACGGATGTGACAGACCCTGCGGACGCGGCGGCGCCTTTCGGGATATTGATGGATATCAGTTTACCGCAGGGCAACGCGACCATCGTGGCGTTTATCTCCGGAGACGCCAGCTTTTATACCAGCACCGGCGGGGGCGTTATCGGCGGGGTCGGGCACGAAAAAGTCCGGAACGCCGCGCGTAATTTCGTCATTTCCTCAGCGAAATACCTGGACAAAATGGAAGTTACAACCGCGTATCCTTTACCCGAGCCGGGGAAAGTGCGTTTTTACGTTTTGACACCAACAAGCATTTTTACGCACGAAGCCAACGAAGTCGATTTGCGGAAAAACGAGTTTACGCCGTTATACGCCGCGGGGCACCAGTTACTTAATGCTTTACTGGCGGCCGCGCAGCCGAAATAAAACATTATCCCGGAATATTTACTCTTACCAGGCATTGTTTTCCTTCCCACAATGTTGATTCCGCTGTATAAACGGCAACCGGCGCGATTGCTTTGACCAGCCCTTCCATCGGATCCAGGCAATACAAATTACAGGGACTCGGCGCGCCCAGTTTTTTGGCGATGGCACAGAGAGTGCAGCTGCTTGATTGAGCCAGAAAACTTTCAGCCGAATTATTCACAATCTCCCACCGGGCGCAGCCAAACAATTCAGATAAATTCAGGAAGACTTCTTCCGGTTTGGTAATGCCGAAAGCCGCCAACCGTTGTTTGCCGGTGGCCAGTTGCTCCCGGCGCTTCCTTTCGGTAACACGTTCTAAAACGCCCTCTTTACTGAACTGCAGCACTGTATCCGCCAGCGCCCCGGCATAGGCCATTTGTAAAATTTGAACATGTTTCGCGGTATCCATTTCTCCTCCTGATTTTAATTTCGGCAGTATCGCTGCATTTTATTTTCGATAACTAGCTGAAATATCTTTGGAAAACCCGGCAGATGGCCAGCGAAATCCAGAGCCTTTCTTCGTCGGTTTTATTGTTCGGCGGCGATTTATGGATTTTGGAATAGGAAATTTTCCACAGGCCGGTTTCCGTCTGATTGGCGATGAACCAATCCAAGGCCCTCCGGACATCCGGATCGGTGGGCGGGATGCCGATGAGAGAAACAGAATCCAGGGCTGCCGTCAGGTTATTCCACCAGAACGGGTATTCAAAACGGATCCAGTTGTCCGGATGTTTGTAGGAATTGTAATTATCCGATTTGAGGAAATGGGATTTGAGCAATTGGGCCGCTTGCAGCGCTTCCGGGGATTTCCGGTATTGCGGGTGGGCGGCAAAGGCCCGGATGACCATCCCCGTCCCCGAATGGGCGAAAGGCCGGGACTTATCGAAGGATTTCAGCGTCGGGGCATTTTTATCTGACACCATTTCAGTGATATCGCTCCACTTGAAATCCGGAATACCCAGCCAACCGGGGCTGCCGATGACCCAGCCGCCGTCGTTTTGTCTCATGGACAGCAACCATTGAAAGGCCTTTTCGATGCGCGGGTCGTCCGCATAACCGGCTTTGATTAAAAGGGCCATCACGAGGCCGGTATAATACGGCGCATACTGGTTGCCGAGAAAGCCGCGAAAGTCCCCTTCATCTGTCTGGCGTGAAAACAGGTATTCGCAGCCGTTGGCGACGGCGGGATGACTTATATCGAATTCATATTGATAGACCAGCGTTTGCAATAATTTGAATGTCTCGATTAAATAGTAATCTTCGTTTTTGCCGAGGGCTTTCCAGTATCCGCCGGGTTCCTGCCGGCTGATAATCCGCTGCGGAATCTGCAAAGTCCAGAGTGAAACTGAAGGCGCGGCGACAGTGCGCTGCAATAAATCCCGCTGCGTAAAATAAAAAACCGCCGGGTTATCGGATTCGATGAGGGGTTTAACGGGGTCGTACTTAAACTTTTTGGGCCATTCCATGTTTGTGATGTCCTTGAAAAATCAATGAATCTAATTATTGAAACGATAGACATCTTTGCGATGTCCGATTGTTAAAATCAATATCATAAGTTCGATATCTCGAATTGAATATATTATTCGATAGTTTCCCTGGCGTATCCGGTAGTTTTCTTGTCCCTTTAATTTTTTACATCCATAGGGACGCGGCTCAATTGCCAGAGAATCGATATGTTCGAGAATCTTTTTTACATCGTTTTGAGGAATTTTTTTAATATCTTTATGGACAGATTCACTAAATCGGATACTATAAAAGGCCATCTTTCTTTAGCCTTTTGACCATCTCGTCATAGCTAATTGTTGGCTCTTTCTCCCTCACTAAAATTGCGGCATTATCCTCGGCGTCTTCGGCTAAAGACTCCCGTACCGCATCGTTAATTAATTCTGTAACCGTGCTTGATGTAGCCGCGGCTTTTAAACGCAGCGCTTTATGTAATTCGGGGTCTAAATAAATCGTGGTGCGTTTGTTTTGTACAGTCAAAATACACCTCCTCTAACAATGTTACACTAACATATTAACATATATATGTCAATATGTCACAACAACTGAAAGGAGGTGACGCACTGCTTACCAAATTACGGAAACCTACAATAAACCGGCGGTCATTTTGCCGCAGTTGACCGATTCGAAGGAATCAAATTGAACATCACGGACTAAATGCATCCGGCTCCACATGATTTCATAGCCCCTGGTCAGACGGGCTTTGGCGACATGACGGTGCCAGGCAGCAATCTCTTCAGAGGTGGCCTCACGCAGCGGTGTGACGGTGCCCACCAGCCGGATAGCAGGCGGGGTGGAGAATTTACCCATTATCAAGGATTTAATCCAGAAAGGCATTCCGGCATGAACGGCGAGGATACATACTCTGGGGTCTCTGTCAAGATTTTTTCGCGTAACGGTGCACAACTCATCGAAGAAATATCCGGTGGGGCCGTCATGTAATGCCAGAGAACCGATGGGAGTGACGTGAGGGAAGCCGTCCCCGTTCACCGTCGCCACGGAAACGTGACTGCAGCTTTTATTTGCCTCATCAACCACCCGGCGGATTATGTCCCATTTTTCTTGAGTTATCATTTGACTCCTTAACGATGCATAATATCATGATTTTTATCGCATTGATGGAACCACGATACTCAATTTTACTATGCATGGTGGATAGTTACAAAAATCACGCAGGCAACAACATATGGCGGGAATTTTCCTTTGCTCTATAACAGATGATTGTTTGTAAAAGCGGATTATTTGATGTATACGTTCACTTCGTGAAGTACTTCCGCTGCGGCTATAGCATTTTGGCTAAATGCCAAAAGTATTTCGCCTGCGGGACTCAAGATTCCCGATCAGGTCGGGAATGACAAAAGGAATTGTAATACTACTTCACAGTCGCGTTTTCATGAGAAAGAATAGGGCGGTTGGGTTCGAAACCCAACCCTACAATATTGTTTCCTAATACCTATTCTTTTTTGGGGGCGCCGATGGGCGGACGGCGGAGATAAATCGGCGAAAACGTGACGACATCATCCACGTCGCCCGCATCCAGCCGCTGTTTGCCTAATTCCAGCAGGAAACTCGCGCGTTTGATATCCGGTATTTGCGGAGGCATGACGGCTTTCGCCTTTAGCAGGCTTTTAATTTGTTCGGACACTGCCGGTAGAAATTCACCGCAAAACAGGGTCTTTTTTGTTATATGTTTACACAAATATTCAACAGTCACGATATTTGCCTTCGACAACTGCTGCCATTTGCCGTATTTTTTCTGATAGGTCGCGGTTGCAATTTCACTGCGGCCGGCGTTGAAAATAGCGCAGACGGGCAAGCCGGTTTCGGCGTACTGGTAAGCCGCCATTTCCAGACTATTAATGCCGACAATCGGGATTTCCAGGCTGAAGGCAAGGCCTTTGGCGGCGCTGACCCCGACCCGGAGGCCGTTAAAACTGCCGGGACCCTGCGCGATAATTATCCCTGTTAGTGATTTGGCTTCGGTGCCGGTAATGCCAAATAAATAGTTCAGGTTGGGGAGGAGCTGGGTAGTGTGGTTTTGTTTTGAACGCCAGGTCAGCTCCGCCAGCACAGTTTTATCCTGCGCCAACGCCAGGCTCGCGGTATCGGTTGATGTATCAATTGCCAGCAGCATTTATTTTCCTCCCTTGGGAGTTAATTCTTTCAGCATCTTTTCATATCGCGTACCGTGCGGCTCGATGATAAAACTGCGCTCATCTCCGGACAGATAATCGATTTTAATTACGAGGTGGTCTTCCGGCAAAACGGTCATCCCTTTGTTGGCCCACTCGATAACGCAAACGCCCTGCCCGAAAAGGTAATCGTCCAGACCGAGGTCGCTGATTTCGGCGATGTTATCCAGGCGGTAAAAATCCATGTGGTAGAGCGGCAAACGGCCGTGCAGTTCGCGCATGATGACGAAGGACGGGCTGAGCGTGTACTCATGGATATCGAGGCCGTAAGCGATGCCCTGCGTAAGGCAGGTTTTGCCGGCGCCCAATTCCCCGATGAGTAAAAAGATATCGCCTGGCTGCGCCTGCTTACCGAGCGTGGTGCCGAAATTTTGGGTTTCTTCCGCGCTGTGAGTTTTAAAATTTAGTGTGTTCATTTTATATCACCCTTAGTGAAACGAGGGGCCTCCTTGCCTAATAAATTGAGATGGAGATTCTTCAGATACTTTGTATCTTCAGAATGGAAAAGGTTCGTTTCTTCTACTTATTAAAATGGTCCCAGCCTGTTTTTTTAATACGATATGGTTTGTCGGAATTATCAACCAGTTTCACTTTACCGGTATTTTCCGCGGTGATTTCCCCGACAACCGTGACCGGGCACGGCATGGCTTTGAGCACTTTACTCATCACCATCGGGTTAGCCGTGAACAATAGTTCGTAGTCCTCGCCGCCGGTTAAGGCCAACTCCAGTGCTTTTTCTCCGAAGCAGGCGGTCGCCGCGGGCGCAACCGGGACAACGTCGACATTAATCCGGGCGCCGACCTTGCTTTCCGCGCAGATATGCGCCAGGTCGCCGACCAAGCCGTCGCTGATGTCCATGCCGCATCTGACGCGCTTTGCGACCAGCAGTTGACCTTCGTTTACCCGAGGGTCAGGCAGAAGGTGTGCCTGCCGCAGTTGTTTGGTATATTTCGGGGCGAATTTCAGACCTTTCTGCAGCATTTTAAGTCCGCCGGCGGAAGCCCCCAGCGAGTTAGTGACCGCTATTTTATCGCCGGGTTTGGCCGCGGAGCGCCGCAGCATTCCCCTTTTCCTGTCCCCGGCGCTACCCATTACTGTCACGCTGACAAAAACCACCGGCGAACTGACCGTATCGCCGCCGACAATTGCCAGGCCGAATTTGCCGGCGATATCAAACATGCCGCGGTACAGGTCGATGACGTTTTCCACTTCGGTATCGGGCGGCAAGCCCAGTGAAACCAGGGCATAGCGGGGGAAACCGCCCATGGCTGCAATATCACTGAGGTTGACCGCGATAGATTTCCAGCCGAGTTCCTGCCAGGACATGTAAGACAGCGAAAAATGAACGTCCTGCACCAGAGAATCGACGGTGGCTAACTGGATTTCATTGTCCGGGAAATAAGCTGCGGCATCGTCGCCGATACCTACCAGCAATTGCTTAAATGCAGCAGCATCTTTGTCTTTGGCGTTTTGGGCCATTTTGGCAAGCCGCGCAATCAGGCCGAACTCCCCGATTTCTGAGACCTTCATAGCGGAATTATATCATAGCGGAGGCTAAAGGAGAAAAAAGCTGATGTATGATTACTGAAAAAAGATGGAGCGGAAGACGAGACTCGAACTCGCGACATCCTCCTTGGCAAGGAGGCATTCTACCACTGAATTACTTCCGCCCGCCGGTGCCGAGGCCCGGAATCGGACCGGGGACAC
>Ga0182010_10001328_pt1 | contig 13161 bp, 10 predicted proteins | sample 611E1MmetaG_FD_120488 | JGI IMG/M metagenome (GOLD analysis project Ga0182010, IMG submission 120488) | Permafrost microbial communities from Stordalen Mire, Sweden - 611E1M metaG | ecosystem: Environmental > Terrestrial > Soil > Wetlands > Permafrost | place: Sweden: Stordalen | collected...
CCAGAGATGAATAATGCGTACCGCAGGGCGGCATGATAATCCTGTTTTTAACCTCGATCGTCCCGATTTTCCCTGGTTCGAATAGTTTGGTGAATTCCGGCATAACTAAATCTCCTCTCGCAGTTTTAATGTTTCACGCTTGTTTTCGCTATCGATTATCCTCAAGGATAACAAAAAATTACTAATAAAACCATTCCCGTTATGTAGATGCCAATAATTATTAGCTTGATTTGTTTAAAAAACCAAGGATGGCTTCCGCGAACTCTTTCGGCCACACACGGTCGATATCGATCGGGCCGTTTTCGATCACGGTCAACGTGCTGCCGGGAATCAATTTGTGCACTGTTTCCTGCACGATACTGAAAACGTCACGGGTGGCCGAGATCACTTGCGTGGGACACTTGATCAAAGGCAATTTCGGCCGCGGGTCGTAAGCTTCCCCTGCCCAGTGCATTTCCTCGCCCCTAGGTCCGGCCCGGACTTTTTCCAGGAAACTTTCCTCAACAACGTCTAAAGGATGTCCCCAGCAGGAAGAACGCCGCCACCATTCCATAACATGTGAACCGTCCGCTTTGATCTCCACCAGGCCGGTATAATTCGGCGGATCTATCACTGTTCCCAGTCCTTCTTCCGGTTCCGGGTAAAACCCGATATTGGACAATATCAACTTGCTCACACGCTGCGGTTGTTTAACCGCTATTTCTACTGCCATTTTAGCGCCGATGTGCTGTCCGACGAGAATTGCCTTCTTGATTCCCAAAGTATCCATAAAACTGACCACCGTCCGGGCGTGCTCCTCTACCGTATACGCATGCGGCGCCGGGTCGGAGTTGCCGTTACCAGGGAAATCCATGGCGATCGCGCAATATTTCTTCGAAAGGAACGGGATGACCTTTGCATATTCATCGGACGAGCTCACACTGGCATGCAATAACAAGATCGGCTCCCCGCTGCCCTCGATCCTGTAATGGATCTGTCCTTCCGGGATATCGGCATATGCTTTTTTCATTTTTCACTTCCCGGGTCGTTCAAGAAATTGAGGACTACCTCCGCAAATTCTTTAGGCCACAGGCGGTCGATATCGATCGGCCCATTTTCGAGTATTATCAGCTTGCTGCCGGGTGTCAGTTTATGCACTGTTTCCGCCATGCTGCAGAACGGGTCATGGGTCGCAGAGAATACCAATGTGGGGCATTTAACCAATGGTAACTTTGGCCTTGGGTCGTATGCGCCGCCCGCCCAATGTATCTCTTCACCTCTGGGACCGGCTTTGACATATTCCAATGTTCGATCATTTGTTATGTCAAGCGGATGTCCCCACAGAGCCGACCGCCGCCACCATTCCATCAGGTGTGAACCGTCTTTTTGCAATTCCACCCGTCCCATGAAGTTCGGCGGGTCTTTAAAACTTTTCTCTTCTTCGGCCTCCGGGTAATTTGGGGACGAAAGCACCAACTTGCTCACGCGCTCCGGCCAGGTCACTGCCATTTCCAAACCTATCTTGCCGCCGACATGCTGCCCGACAACTGCCGCCTTTTTAATGCCGAGGCTGTCCAGCAAATGCACCATGGTGCGGGCGTGGTCGATAATATCATAGGCAAAAGGAGCCGGATCGGAATCGCCGTTACCCAGGAAATCGGGCGCAATCGCGCGATAGGTCTTAGAAAGGAAAGGGATTACTTTTTTGTATTCATCGGACGAAGTCACCCCGGCATGCAGCAATAATACCGGTTCCCCGTTTCCTTCAAATCGATAAAAAATCTGTCCTTCCGGGATATCCGCATAGGCCCTTTTCATTTTGCGCCCCTCGTTTTTAAAAATTATCTAACCGGGTGTTGAGTTCAGGAATTCGAGAACCGCCTCGGCGAATTCCTTCGGCCAGACGCGGTTAAGATCGATCGGCCCATTTTGAATGATATTGAGTTTACTGCCGGGAATCAACCGATGGATAGTTGGTGCCGCGGCGCTCATCGGGTCTCTGGACGCAGAAAGCACCAGCGTCGGGCATTTCACCAGCGGCAGTTTTGGTCTGGGATCGCCAACCCCCGCCCAGTGGATTTCCTCACCGTGTGCTCCGGCTTTAACATATTCCAGGAATCGTTCTTCAACTATATTCAGTGGATGTCCCCACATTGCGGATCTGCGCCACCATTCCATTACATGCGAACCGTCGGCTTTGATTTCCACCTGTTCGGTAAAATGTTGGGCATCCACGCCAATGTCTACCTGTTCTGCCTCCGGGTATCCGATGGAGGAAAGAACCAGCTTGCTGACACGTTCAGGACTGGTTACCGCGATCTCCAGCGCTACTTTACCCCCGAAATGCTGCCCTACCAGCACTGCCTTTTTGATGCTCATATTGTCCATAAAACTGATAACTGTGCGGGCATGGTCGATTAATTTATAGGGATACGGCGCCGGATCGGAATCACCGTTACCTAAATAATCCATGGCAATTGCGCAATACTTTTTCGACAGAAAGGGAATAACCCGAGAATATTCGTCTGACGAAGTGACGCCGGCATGCAGTAGCAAAATTACTTCGCCGGTTCCTTCGATCCTGTAATGGACCTGTCCTTCCGGGATATCCGCATAGGCTCTTTTCATTTCACCCTTCCTTCAACTGTTTGCAGACAGGATTCCGGGACTATCCAGGGGTTGAATTCAGAAATTCCAGCACTGCTTCGGCGAATTCCTTGGGCCAGACCCGGTCGATATCGATCGGCCCGTTTTTGATGATATTGAGCTTGCTGCCGGGGACTAATTTATGCACGTTTTCCGCAACAACACAAAACGGGTCCCGGGTGGCGGAAAGAACCAGCGTCGGACATTTGACCAGCGGCAACCGTGGTCTGGGGTCGTAGTTGCGGCCGGCCCAATGCAATTCCTCACCCCGGGGCCCGGCTTTGATATATTCCACGGTTCTGTCATGCGTTATGTCTAGTGGATGCCCCCACAATGCAGACCGTTGCCACCATTCCATCAGGTGCGAGCCGTCTGCCTTAATTTCCACACGGCCCCGGAAATTCGGCGGGTCCTGGATGTTTTTACCTTCGCTCTCGTAATACCCGATCGAAGATAATACCAGCTTACTAACACGTTCCGGCCAGTTGACCGCCATCTCTACGCCGATTTTGCCGCCTACATGCTGCCCTACCACCGCAGCCTTCTTAATGTTGAGCGCATCCATAAAGTTGATGATCGAACGTGCATGCTCAAGACAATCGTAAGCATGCGGAGCCGGGTCGGAATCGCCGTTGCCCAGGAAATCCGGCGCAATCGCGCGATATTTTTTTGAGATATACGGTATCACTTTTTTGTATTCATCGGAAGAAGTGACACCGGCATGCAATAACAGTACCGGTTCCCCGCTCCCTTCAGATCGATAAAACATTTGTCCTTCCGGAATATCCGCGTACGCCCTTTTCATTTTTCTCCTTCAAATCTTTATCGTTTATGTCGCTAAACTGGCCATCTATTAAGAGAGGTATAGCTGAACCGGTATTTTCGTTGTCGATAATCAATTGGTTTCGGTCATTATATAACAGATTACGCAGGTTTTCCACATTGAATTAAATAAGCTATTTGCCTGGAGAGATCGGTGACTTGCATCCGGGATTTATTTCGGTATTACCTGGTGCGCTTTGAACTGGGCTTGGTTTGTTCCGTTTCAATTTAGTCAAAACGTGATTGTATTTCCCCCAAATCTTTACTTTTTCTTTACTTTTTACGAGCCTCCCGCTCTTACGATATAGCTATGCGTTGGGAGTATAATAAAAAGTAGATTCAGGCGCAAAACCTTGCTGCGCACAGTAAAATACCAACCTTAACATCCCTTCAAGTTGGCAAAAGGATTTAGATATGACTACAGAAACCAATACCTACCCCACTGAATACAACGTCAATGTTGTTTTGAAAGACGGTTCCGTGATTCAATTCCGTCCCATTAAAAAAGATGATGCCGGCGAATGGCTTAATTTCTACCACCGGCTCAGTTCCCGTTCGAAATATCTCCGGCTGCACCGTTCCCCGCCGGATATGAGTATGGAAGACGCTATCCGTTTCTGCACAGTAGATTATGTCAACCAGTTCGCTTTTGTCGCCGAGGCCATTGAAGGACATCAAAAGCATATCGTTGCGGTCGGGCGCTACAGCCGCTTACCTCCCACTCCTAAAACCGCGGAAATCGCCTTTATCATTCTCGATTCCTTCCAGGAAAAGGGTATCGGCACCAAATTCATCGAGTGGCTGGCCACCGTCGCACGTAAAAATGACATCGATACCTTCGAAGCTTATGTGTTGCCGGAAAACACAATGATGATGTCGGTATTTCAGGGTTACGGCTTCCACATGAAACGGGTTTTGGAAAATAATGTTTATCATATTACTTTCCCGTTAACCCGCACCAGCGAGGTAGTGAAGGCCAAAGACTCGCGCGCTTCACAGGCAACACTGCATTCCCTGCAATATATTTTAAAACCGCATTCTGTTGCAGTGATAGGCGCTTCCAACCGTCCGGGAACGATCGGGCAACTTGTTTTCCAATCGATGATACAGAGCGGATTTAATGGCGTTGTTTACCCCATCAATGCCACCAACGACGCAGTCATGTCGGTCAAGGCCTATCGCTCGGTGTTAAGCGTGCCGGGTGATATCGACCTGGCTATTGTCGCGGTTCCTGCCGGGCAGGTTCTTTCGGTCGTGGACGAATGCGGGCAGAAAAAGGTAAAAGGAATAATAGTAATTTCCGACGGCTTCCGTGAGAAAGGGGAAGAAGGCGCCGTCCTCGAACGGGAATTAGTAGATACGGCTTTTGGTTACGGCATGCGGATTGTCGGTCCTAACTGCATGGGATTGATTAATACCGACCCCAAGGTTAAACTGAACGCGACCTTTGCCTTGACCAATCCCGCACACGGTAATATCTCTTTCATCTCGCAAAGCGGCGCATTGGGTCTGGGTGTCCTGGAATATGCCAAGAGCATGAATATCGGTTTTTCCAGCTTTGTCAGTGTCGGCAACCGCTCCGATATCGCCTCTACGGACTTATTGCAATACTGGGAACAGGATCCGGCAACGCGTGTCATCCTGCTTTACCTGGAATCCTTCGATAATCCGGATATTTTCAGCCGGGTATCGCAAAGGGTCTCCCGCAATAAACCGATTCTGGCCATCAAGGGCGGCAGTACCCCCGAAGGCTCCCGCGCCAGCCGTTCCCACACCGGCGCCATTGCCACATCCGATGTGGTTTCGGACGCGCTTTTCCGGCAGGCCGGGATAGTCATGGTGAATTCCATCGGCGAACTTTTCGATTCCGCCATTTTACTGGCTAACCAACCGGCGCCGCAGGGTAAAAGAGTAGCGATATTGACCAACGGCGGCGGCCCCGGTATTCTGGCCGCCGATGCCTGCGCGCATAACGGCCTTAATGTACCGGAATTATCCGCGGATACGCTCAGCAAAATCAAGGCTGCCGTCAAGCGCGATATCCACATCGGCAATCCGGTTGACCTTACTGCGGGCGTCAGCATGGAAGAATTCGAAGCCGTCCTGAAAATTCTGGCGGTAGACCCTGGCTATGACGCGATATTAACCATTTATGTACCGCCGGCCGGTCTTGATATTTCCGCCGTGGAAAACGCTATCAGTCATGCCTCCACACTGGTCAGACAGAACGGCAAACCTTTGCTCTCCTGCTTTGTCGGCATGTCCGGGGCTAAAGGAAAGATGATGGAAGGGAACCTGGTGCCTTATTATCTCTTCCCCGAGGAAGCGACATCGGCGCTAACCAATGCAGCCAAATACCAGGAATTGAAAACCCGGGAAACCGGCACGGTACCGGAATTCAAAGATATCGACCGCGAAAAGAGCCGCCGGATCATCGATAACATTCTGACCGGCAGCCCGCAGCGTCCCCTCTGGATCGATAATAACAGCATGAACGAGCTGTTTAAATGCTACGGCATTCATTTCGCCGAAACACAGATTGCGGCAACCCAGGAAATAGCCGCTGAAATCGCCGCGAAAACCGGCTTCCCCGTTGTGGTCAAGCTGAATTCGGCGACGATCACCCACAAAACCGATGTCGGCGGTGTGGTCCTGAATGTAAAATCACCTGAAGAAGTAAAAACAGCGTTTAACCGGATTAGAGACAACCTCGCAAAGATCGGACGTGAAAAAGAAATGCAGGGTGTAACCATACAAAGACAGATCACAGAAGGCGCGGAAGTTATCGTTGGCGTTACCGAAGACCGGATGCTGGGACATGTCATGATGTTCGGTTTGGGCGGAATTTACGCCGAATTGATTAAAGACACCGCGCTCAGACTGCATCCATTGACCGATGTCAGCGCCAGGGAATTAATCAATTCCGTCAAAATGTCTCAATTGTTAAAGGGATACCGCGGCATGGCCCCTTATGATACGAAATCGCTCGAAGACTTGTTATTACGCATCTCGGCACTGGTGGAAGATAACCCCCAGATTACGGAAATGGATCTGAACCCGGTCAAAGTCCAGCCGGACGGCAAAGGTTACTGGGTCGTCGATGCCCGTATTATGATTCAATAAAAATTAACTATCGCATAAAGTTCTTTACATTTGCATTATTGAATGCAATAAAACGAACAATGTTGGGACTAAGTAGAAAATCCAGAAGAGGGAGTGCGAAAGCACTCCCTCTCGTTTAATCTCCTTCTCCTTTATGGGAGAAGCTAGATGAGGGTCGTAGGGCATACGTGAAGTCGGCCAAGAACACAAAGTCTGGGGTCAATCTCAATAAAAACACTCGCCTTTATGTCAATTGAACAATTGACAATCCATATCAATTCCTTTATATTTTTCCATGAGTTCTACCGCAAAATAATCGAAAAGGAGACGATAATGACAGAAATAAATCGGATATTTAAAGTCAACGGTAAACCTTTCTTTCCCATCGGCACAGAGACCGTCTATGCCGGCTACGCAATGAAACCCAATGAACATGAAAATGTTTTCCGGGATCTCAAATCGATCAACGGCAACAGCATGGCAATTCCGGTGCACTGGGACGCCATCGAACCGGAAGAAGGAAAATTTGATTTCTCCAGCGTGGATATCCTGATTACCAATGCTCGCAAATACGGCCTCAAATTGATCTTATTGTGGTTCGGTACTTGGAAGAATGGCGGCATGGAATATGTCCCCGAATGGATCAAGACCGATCCGAAACGTTTTAGACGGGCATTAAACGCGCAAGGCAAGGATATGTGGTCTCTTTCCCCCTTCTGCAAAGCGACCTTGGAATCCGATAAAAAAGCTTTCATTGCCCTGATGAAATACCTGAAGCGCAAAGACAGCGTCGAACAGACGGTTATTTCCATCCAGGTTGAAAATGAGCCTGGTATCGTCGGCACCGACCGTGATTACAGCCCCGAAGGGGAAAAAATCTATAAAGCTCCGGTTCCCCCCGATTTTATCGCCGCCATGAAAAAATATGGTAAAGGCGCCACCTGGGAACTGTGGCAGGCGGCAGGAGCAAAAAAAACAGGCACCTGGCCGGAAGTGCTCGGCTACGCGCCGGATGCCGGTCATTACATGTATGTCTGGCACATTGCTAAATTCATCGATGCCGTCGCCGAAGCCGGCAAAGCGGTTTACTATCTGCCGATGTTCGTTAATCTGTGGACGCCACCTAAATGGTGGACGCTGCACGGCGCCCAGGCCATCGACTATGTTGAGCGTGAAATCCTGATGGATCTCTACCGCTGGGCGACCCCGCACCTGGAGACGATCGCGCCGGACATATACACCCGCGAATCCAGGGATTTTGAAAGACAATGTGATATTCATACCCGCCCGGATAATCCGCTTTTCACCACGGAAACTTCCGGCGACCAGAATATGTTCCGCGCCATTGCCCAGTTTAACGCCGTCGGCTATCACATGGCCGGTATCGAAAATATCTTCGATAAGGACGGCAACGTTTACCCGGCCACGCAGCATATTGCTAACAACATTAAATGCGTAGCGTCGGTCATCCCTTTATTGCTCAAATACCAGGGTACCGGCAGGATACACCTGGTACACGAAGAATTCGGCATGGACAGCTTCTGGCTTGGCAACCTTGAGGGTTATTATGGAATGGTGCAATTCGGCCCGCCGCGCATGGGCGCCCCTTCCGATTGGCGGCACCGCAAACCGCCGGCGCCTTACGGCGGTTACAATCCGGATAATGCCGGACGCGGCTTGATAATTCAGGCCGGCAAGCACGAATTTTATCTCACCGGTTTCGGCTGGCGTCTGCATCTGCATTCCAAACTGGCCCCCGATAAGAACCGCACAGTGCTGAGTCCGAATAATTTCGTGTTCGAACCCACCGAAGTCCACTATCTATCCGTCGACCAGGGCTACTTCGATGCTAATGGTAAATTCGTTACTGTCCTCCGGCGTAACGGTGGTCAGATAGACTGGGGGTTGTGGGTCGAGGGTGATATCGGCGTGGTGCGTGTATTATTGTGCGACTAATTTTTAAATAAAACCGCTTGGCGGGCCAGGGCAAGAAAAACAATCGACCCTGACCCGCCTTGTTTTTACCGGTTATCGTTAACCCGATAAATCATATCCCCACCAAAATCCTGTCATTGTTTATCCCAAATATTCCCAGTAAGTTTAATCCGCATTAATTCTCAATCGAACTCCGCGACTAAAATACTCGTTACTATAGTGCCATTGACTTTAATCACAAGATATAATATCCACAAGCGCATTTTTCTTGTTAATGAGATTATTATTCAGATATCTAGAATCAATTTGTGTTTTTTCCGTGCGTAAATTGGTTTGACTTTAATTCATCCAACATGGTACAATTTGAAATCAAGAAGAGCTGATAATATCAGCTCTTTTGTTGTGACAAAAAATAAAAAAATGGAGGGAAAAAAGGAAAAATTGAAACACAAGGTTCTCTTGCTCGGTGTGAGCTTGCTGGTCGTAGCTGCTGTGCTGCTTGCGTCCTGCGGTAATACCACCGGCAAAACATCTACCACGACTTCTACTACCACATCTACCACTAAAGCCCCGCCAATTTCGGACACGACCTCTTCTACCACACCTGCGTCAACATCAGGTTCGACATCAACCGGTTCATCCGCCGGTCATTGGTGGGACAAACTTGGTGTACCGCAGTACGGCGGTGAAATGACCATCCCCAGTACAATGGATCTTCCGGGTTTGGATCCTTACTATAACCTGGGTGGCGCGGCCATGACATCAGCCTGGATGGAAAAGCTTGGCGGCGATGATTGGACATTGGATCCTGCCGTATTCTCCTACCACATCGCATGGCGTCCCAATGATTATATGAAGGGTTTACTTGCACAAAGCTGGGAATTCACCGACCCGAGCACTCTGGTTTTCCACCTGCGTCAAGGTGTTCATTGGCAGAATATCGCGCCTGCTAACGGCCGCGAATTCACCTCCGCCGATGTTGTCTACCACTTCAATCGTGATTATGGTCTAGGCGGCGGTTTTACCAAACCCAGCCCTTATAATGTAGGAAACCCGATACAATCAAATCTCGTATCCGTAACTGCTACGGATAAATATACCGTCGTTACTACCTGGAAATCGACCAACCCGGAATATATTTCAGAGACCTGGGAATCGATCGGCGGCGAAAACGCCATTGAAAACTCTGAAGCAGTCACGCAGTGGGGAGACCTCAACGATTGGCATCATGCCATCGGCACCGGACCTTTTATGTTAACCGATTACGTTTCCGGAGCTTCCGTGACTTTGTCCAGGAACCCCACCTATTGGGGATATGACGAGCGTTATCCGAAAAATCAACTCCCCTACCTCGATACAGTAAAGATTCTTATCATCTCGGACGCCGCAACCACACTGGCGGCTATTCGCACCGGGAAAATCGACGCTGCTGATAATCTTTCACTGCAGCAAGCGCAACAAATGAAAAAGACCAACCCTGAAATTATCCAGATCGGTGTGCCTTATTCCTGTTTAACAATTGATCCCAGATTCGATAGCAAACCTTTTAGTGACGAGAAAGTCCGCCAGGCAATGCAGCAGGCAATCGACCTGCCGACTATTGCCGCGACCTATTATGGCGGCACCTCGCCTGCCGACCCTTCCTCGTTAACCTCGATGTACGAAACAGGCTGGGCATATCCTTACAATCAGTGGCCGCAAGCCCTCAAGGACTCCTTTGCTTACGATCCTGCAGCAGCCAAAAAGCTTCTTTCCGATGCCGGTTATCCCACTGGATTCAACACCGATGTCGTCGCTGATGCAGCCGGTGACCTGGATCTGCTCCAGATCATTAAGTCCTACTTCGCTGCAGTCGGCATCAACATGGAAATCCGGACTATGGACTCCGCTTCCTGGACCGCTTTTGTACGCAACGGGCACAAATATGACGCCCTGGCCTACCGTTCTTCCGGTCAGATCGGTATGTCCTACGAGCCCATCAGACAATTCTCTCGTTACACCACCGGATATGTCGCCAACTATACCCTGGTCAGCGACCCGACTATTGACGGTATGCTGCCCAAGGCTCTGGCCTCTACCGACATGAATTACATCAAGCAATTATTGCAGGATGAGAACAAGTATTTCGCGCAGCAGCACTTTGAAATTTCTTTGATTTACGCGAATACCTTCTCTGTCTGCCAACCGTGGTTGAAAGGTTTCTCAGCTCAGAACGCCGCCATTTCGAGCGGTTCCTCCGGCCCGATGACACTGGGCTTCTATGCGTCCAGATTCTGGGTCGACCAGAAACTGAAGAAATCCCTGGGAAAATAATCCCAAACCAGACTTAATTTTATAAAAGAAGGAGCGGGTTTTTCTAGTCCCGCTCCTTCTTTTTTCCATGCTTTTCAACTTCCCGCTTTGTTTGAAATCTTGTAGATTACCGGTCAAGCCCGACAATGATAAAAAAGAGGCGAGACCTTATTCAGGCCTCGCCTCTTAACTTTTCCTCGATTAACCTAAAACCGCCGTAAAAATACCTCCCGGCTTTTACAGCATGATCATACCGCTGTCTACCTGCAGGCATTGTCCGGTAATATTTTTAGAGACATCAGATGCTAAAAAAGCCACCGCATTGGCGATGTCTTCCACCGTCTGATTTCTTTTCAACGGCGCCATCTTGGCCATATCTTCGAACATTCTCGCATTTTTCGCATCGGTATTCGCCGCGAAGAACTTTGTCTGTACCATGCCGGGCGCGATGGCGTTGGCATTGATATTATACTGCCCGTACTGTGTCGCCAATCCCCGCGTAAAAGCCAGCACGGCAGCTTTTGCCGGAGCATATGAGCCTGTGCCGCCCATCTTGGCCACGATCGAGGCAAAATTAATGATCTTACCATACTTACGCTCGACCATGCCGGGAATTGCCGCTTTGGCGCAGTTCATCGTACCGTAAACATTGACCGCCATATCCTTGTCCCAGATCTCCTGTTTTCCTTCCAGGAACGGCACACCCATCCCGGCGTTCAAGCCGGCGGTATTGACCAGGATATCGATCTTGTTGAATTCTTTCAGCGCAGCTTTGAATGCAGCGTCTACTTCGGCGCCTTTGGCGACATCCATTTTCAGCGCGATTGCTTTGCGCCCGGTCGCTTTCACCGCATCGGCGGTCTTTTGCGCACCCACGAGGTCTAAATCAACCGAAACAATATCGCACCCTTCCCGCGCCAGCGTGAGGCAAATGGCGTTCCCCATCCCAACCTGGCTTGCGCTGCCTGTGACCAGCGCAACTTTACCTTGAAAACCGTAATCCATGTTGTCCTCCTAAAGTATGTTGTTGTAGTCTCAGTCCTATAATATCATATCTTTCTGTGCCGGAATGCCGGTTTCGAGCCCCGAATTCTGTCGTTATTGCCCAAACAATAAAAAAGCAGGGAGCAATTTCAGCACCCTGCTTGTCGAATTCTTATTCAATTGTATTATCGGCCCTTGCAAAGCTCACACCAGAGCAGACGCAATATCCCCCGGAATAATCACCATCGTAATTCCTTGATAATATAGACAGATACCCTTTCTATCCTTATTTCGTGTTTTGGATTTTGATATTATTCAGTATTTCGAATTATCATAGGCAACGATTAGCTGATCCAGGAATCTAACAGCTTCTGCAACCGGGTCTTTTGCCCGGCGTTTTTATGGAATAACCGCGCCTTTCTCCGGTAGTTTTTCCGCACCCATTTATCCCACCATCCCGGGTTATTCCGTGTTTCCATCGCCAATTACTCTACCCTGGCAGTTTGATGCTGCCCCGGACGGTAACTGCACCCGCACTGTATGCAGACCAGCTCGTCATTGGTATCGCGGTACATATTCCCGCCGATACAGCGGGGACAAGGTATCCAGTTGCGCCGTTCCCGCATATGAAAGATCGAGTGTCTTACTCCATTTGTTCCGTAACCGGTTTGTGCCTTTACTTCTGTAGTCATTTGATACCATCCATTAAAAATATATTTTACTAAATAATATTTGCGCTATTTGACCGACAGGCTCGGTTGTCTGGCAGAAAATAAGCCCGCTAATTTCGCGGGAAAACCGGTGGCAGCAGCATCGCGGGTTTCCCACATGTCTCTTTTCCAATCCTTCAGCTTTTCCAGCACTTCGGACAATGTTCCACGCAGGCATTTCTCACAGCCGAATCGGTAGTCTTCCCGGCATAACCTGGATTTGTAACTGCAAAAATAACCGTTGGGCGATTCTAGATTCAGCATTTGACCATACTCCTTGCTAATAGTTGCTAAATTAACGACGGCATTCCTGCTGCCGCGACCGCCGGTGCTTTTCTCACATCTCTGACCGTATACAGAGGCACTTCTTTCCAGACGAATAATTTATCGTTCAGACAGGTCTTACAATCAACGCGATAACCTTCATTGCAAAATGCCGATGTCAAATAGCAGAAAGAACCTTTATGGTACTCAAGCTGTGTCATCTTTTTCACTCCCCCCTCAGTCTTAATGATTCAACATCGTTGTTTTATTTATTATCCTATTGTGACGCCTTGCCCAACCCGGTGTAAGGTATAACTGGCTTATTAATCCAGACCATGCGGTTCATTTTTATGAGCCGGAGGTACTATGACGGTATGATAAAAACAGGGAAAATACACAATGACCATTGCGGGAACGAAGGACGCGG
>Ga0182010_10001329_pt1 | contig 13146 bp, 7 predicted proteins | sample 611E1MmetaG_FD_120488 | JGI IMG/M metagenome (GOLD analysis project Ga0182010, IMG submission 120488) | Permafrost microbial communities from Stordalen Mire, Sweden - 611E1M metaG | ecosystem: Environmental > Terrestrial > Soil > Wetlands > Permafrost | place: Sweden: Stordalen | collected...
ATCTTTTCATCGGACCACTCTGGGCTTGGCGCGCCTGGCCGGCTTCTTCATCTTTGGCGGCAGGCTCGCGACGAGAGGCAGGGCGGATTCGAGCAGGGCGGCGAGCCACTGCGGACTGGAGGCCATCTTCGCGGGAATGACGAGCCAATCCTTCATGCCCCTACCGGTTCCCATGGGATCGAAGACGGTGGCGGGCGCAAGGGTCGGCAGCTTGTCTCGTAGCGGCTCGGGCAGCCGGAGCACCACGTTTTCTTCGTAGAGCCCGGCGAAGTAGTTCCCGTGTACGAAGGCGGACGGGTAGCCGAACATCTTCTTCTGCTCGATCAGGGAACTGCGGGGAAGCGCACCTGCGAAGCGCGCAACGATTTCCGCTGAGGATTTCTTGAAGCGCATGGCTAGAGCCTATCTGCGATTCTCGTGCTTGTCGCGGCATCACGCAGGAATGCGCGCACGCAGGCGGCGATCTCGTCGGGTGCATCTTCCAGCACCCAGTGGCCGCAGTCGGGGAAGCGGTGGACCGCAGCTTGCGGCCAGTGGTCGCGCCAGATGTCGAGCACGCGCAGCGGAAAGACCACGTCGCGCTCGCCCCAGCAAATCACGGCGGGAATCTGCCGAAACTGCACCAAGCTGGCTTCGATGGCGCTCACCAGGCTGTACGAAGCATCCGAGGGCTGAAGCGGCACATCCTGTGGAAAGCGCAGCAGGGCGATGCGATCGGCCCAGCTTGTGTAGGGCGCGAGATAGGCGTCCAGCACCTCGGCTGGCAGCGGCCGGCGCGTGCAGCAGGCGCGCGCGGCTGCCCGGATGAAGAAGTCAGAGCTACGCACTGCCAGCGCGCCCAGGGCGCGGTTGCGCACGAGGTGGAGTGCCGCCGGCACATGCGCGTCGGGGGGCACATGAAAGGCTGCGCCGTTCAGCACCACCAGGCGACCGACGCGTTCAGGGAAGCGCGCCGCCCAGGCCATACCGATCATCGCACCCCAGTCGTGCATGACCAGGGTTACGCCACGATTCAGACGCAGGTGGTCGAGCAGCGCTGCCAGATCGTCGACGCGGCTTTGCAGGCAGTAGCGGTATTGGCCATCGCCGGGCTTGTCAGACAGACCCATGCCCATGTGGTCAGGCACCACCACCCGGTACTGATCGCGCAGGGCGAGCACCAGCGTACGGAAGTGAAACGACCAAGTGGGGTTGCCGTGCAACATGACCACTGGCTCGCCCTGTCCTTCATCGAGGTAGTGCAGACGCAGCCCGCTGCGATCAAGGAAGCGGCTGGCAAAGGGATACAGCGAGGGCAAAATGCGCGAGCGATCCATCACCGCCGCACGCCCTCACCAGGTCACGCCAGCCACCGTGCAATTCAGTCCGCTGCCGATTCCCCCGAGCACGATGTGGTCGCCCGGCGAAACGCGCTCGGCCTCCACCGCTTTGGACAGCACGATGGGAACCGAGGCAGGACCCACGTTGCCCAACTCCGGGTAGATGAGAAAAGCCTTCGCGAGATCGAAGCCGACCGAGCGGGCCAACTCCTGCGTGTGCAGCTCGCTCACCTGGTGCAGGGCGAACAGATCGACGGAATCCGCGCTCCAGCCCAGGTCCTTCTGGGCCTGCACCCAGGTCCGCTGGGCCAGCGCCACGCCATTGAGCAACAGATTGCGCGTGTCGGTAATCCCCACGTCAAGCTGGCCCCGGCAGAGTTGGTTGTGCTCTGTCGCGGCCAGGCTGGTTCCGCCGTGGAAGCGATGCCCGCCCGGGGCTAGCCTGGTATGCGCCAGGATCATAGCTGCCGCGCCCGAACCCACGGTCAGCGTCGCGAGCTGGTCGCGCAGCATCTGCGCGTCGCAACTATCCAGGCTCAGGCGCGCCAGCGTGGCCTCAACCACCGTGCGACTGCTTTCCCCGTCGACCACCAAGCCATACTCGATCTGGCCGCGCTCGATCAAGTTGCCCACCACCTGCATGCCGTCGATGAAGCCCAGGCAAGCGTTGGCGATGTCGAAGTTGAGGCAGCTTTCAGGCAAGCCCAGGTTGGCGTGCACGAAGCACGCGACCGACGGCTCGACGTAGTCGCGGCACACAGAGGTGTTGATGAGCGCGCCGATGCGTGCCCGATCCACGCCCGCGTCAGCAAGAACCTTCCGTCCCGCCAGCGTAGCCGCGTCGCTGGGTCGCGTCTGCACATCCCAGAACCGCCGCGCCTTCACCCCGGTCAGGCTTTCCAGCAGGCGGGCCGGCATGCCCAACCGGCGGTAGGTCTCGGCCAGCCGAGCGTCCAGATCCTCGGATGGAATGCGGTGCGGGGCATCCACATGGGCCACGCCGACGATGGAGACATTGTCGAACTTCATCTCCGCGTCTTATCAACCTTGGACTGGAAGATTCGCAGGTCGCTGGCGATTTCAGCCCGCAGGCGTTGAATGCGCGGGCTCATAGCGGTTGTCCTTCTTGATGGGCGCACAGCCGCGCGGCACGAGCGTCGGCCTTCACACGTCGTGCTGCCGAACGCGCACGCAGCGTTTGCGCGAGCTCATGTGCCTTGACCATATGGCCCGCAAGTGTAGCCCAACCCGGGCCAGCACGCCGGCATCAACGCGCCTGAAGCTGTATCCCGGTTACCCACAACCGGCCCAGCGGCGTTGCAGGTGGCGCGCCCGGTGGGATCGCGATGTGCAACCGCACGGGCAGCTTTCCGCCGGCGTGGTGGGCTTCGACCCGCAAGGGCACGGACCTCGATTCCCGCGTGACTTGCGCCACCGCGGCCAGCGAGACCGTTGCGCCAGGCCCGTTCGCGCCGACCCGCAAGTCAAATTCGCCCGCCGGAACGCTCGCCGACGCGTCCAGGGGCGCGATGTCGAGCGACGCCTCGATCGCGTAGTCGCCTGGGGGCAGGTCCAGCACGGTTTCGACGGCTCCCTCTCTCTGGCGATCCGGCACCGCGGTTGGGATGGCCAGGCCCACGCCATTCCACACGCCGCGTATGCTGGGCGTGTTGTCGTCATCCCTCGGCCCGGTCCTGCGCCAGGAACACAGGCGTGCCTGCTGATTCACGTGGCAGAGCTGCACGGCCCAACGGTGGTGTTCGCGCAGCTTGCCACCTGTCCAGGCCAGCGCCGGCGCACCAACAAAGGTAGCGACGATCAAGCCCAGGGCCAGGGCGATCTCCCAACGCACGGCCCGCGACACCCGGCGCGCGCGTATGATGTCTCTTGCCGTCTGGGCCACCCAGTGCAGCCCGGCCGCAGCGAAGGGAAACACCAGCAAGCTGATGGGCAAGCGGTAGCGCGGGTCCGCAAAGATTGCGACGTACAGGCTGGCCAAAACCACCACGAACGGCAACAGGGTGAGGGCCAGCCAGCGCCGCCGCGCCAGCGCCACGCCAAAGCCGGCCAGCGCAGCCGCCACGGTCGCCAGCCAGAAAGTGTCCACCACCGACTCGACCGCCGAGCGCCAACGGCTGGCCAGGCTGAGCGCCGCCTCTGGCAGCACGCCAGCACGAAAGAGCGGCCAGTAGAGCAACGCGCGTTCGTGAACCAGCAGGCGCTCCGCCTTGGCCAGCACCAACCCAAGGGTAAACGCGGGGTCGAAGCGCATCCAGGGCAGGGCCAGGGAAAGCGCCGCGCGATCGGCTTCGCGGTGTGGCTCGGCCAATACTGCGTACCCCGTCGCTTCGCGGAACATCCGGTTCAGCGAACGCGAATAGCGGCCGTCGCTGTTGGGGTTGGCGCCCACCAAGGCGGTCAGGCCGCCGTGGCTGTCGCCTACAAAGGCTTCGCCATAACGGAGGCGGTTGCGGACGGCCCAAGGCGAGAGCAGCAACGCGGCCACCGCACAGGAAAGGAGGGTGTTGCGCAAAGCAGGCTTCCAGCCCAGCCCCGACGCGCGAAAGCAGAGGATCGCCAGCGCCGAAAGGGGCAGCGCAATGGCCCTGATGTACGTGGCCAGACCCATGAACACGCCGAACAGCACCGCGGCCAGCCGGGGTCGTGCCGGGCAATAGCGCAGCAAGAAGCAGCAGCCAAGGCTGATGAGCGCGGCGGCCGGCATGTCCGTGCCGGTTACGCTGGCCAAAGCCACGCCGGCTGGCCACAGCGCGCACAGCAGCCCGGCCACCAGGGCCATGACCCGACTTTCCCACAGCCGGCGCGCGATCCCATAGACCGCGCCCGCGGTCAGGCTGCCCGCCACCGCGCCCACGAGCTTGCACGCCAGCCATCCCCCGCCCAGCGCCTGCACAGCCGCCAGCAGAAACACATAGCCGGGCATGAAGATGTACTCCGCATCGAACGAGCCGAATTTGACCAAGTGGGCCGCGGACTCGACATACATCGCGAAGTCACCCACCGGCTTGGTCGGGACCAGCAGGACCCAGCCCACGCGAAGGGCCAGGGCCAGCACGACGACGAGAATGGCGGTCACGGCTTTGCTACCGGCGCTGGCACGCGCCCGCCGGCCCATTCTTCATCGTGACCAGTCATCGCCGCGGCGGACCGCAGTCCTCTGATTTGCGTTGCCTCGCGACGCCATGGATTGAGTTGCTTGCGACGCGCTGTTCGCTCATCTTCTGTGGCCGACCACGCCAGGAATTTACTCCATTCTCGGGCCTGCTGGCCCCGCTTCCAGGTTTCCTGTTCAGTATCGGAACGGGCCGGCCATGCTTTGTCAGGATAATGCGATGAGCTATTGAGACGGACGCCCGTTTGACGGTCGATCCGGACCGTTACCTTTCCCCTTCATCGTGTGATAGCTGTTAGCTCGCTGTGGATGCGGGAGAGTGTTTGTGATAGCTGGATGTTTCAAATCTCGCATTCGAATGCGCAACGCGCTAAAAACGTTTTCTTAGTCCCCAATCGCCGGAAGGAGAAACTCGCATGCACCGCTCAACACATTTTCTACTCATCCCCCTGACACTGGGGCTTCTCATGACTCCCTTGGGCTGCAGCAAAGGTGGCGGCGGCGGCGGTGGCACCGGCGGTGCAAAAGGCGGCAACTCGAACCCCAGCGGCGGCAACTCGAACCCCAGTGGCGGCTCGACGAGCAACCCCAACGGCGGCTCGACCAGCAAGCCCAACGGCGGTGCGACCGGCAATCCCAGCGGCGGCTCGACCAGCAATCCCAGCGGCGGCAACTCGAACCCCAGTGGCGGATCGACGACGAGCGGCGGCGGATCGACGACGAGCGGCGGTGGTTCGACGACGAGCGGCGGTGGTTCGACGACGAGCGGCGGTGGTTCGACGACGAGCGGCGGCGGTTCGACCACCGTCAGCGGTGGCGGCTCAACGACGAGCGGCGGCGGATCGACGACGAGTGGCGGCGGATCGACGACGAGCGGCGGTGGTTCAAAGACCGGCGGCACGACGACGAGCGGCGGCGGCACGACGACGAGCGGCGGTGGCACGACGACGAGCGGCGGCGGCACGACGAGCGGCGGCGGTTCGACGAGCGGCGGCGGCAGCTCCGCTGGGAGCGACGTGATCTCGGACTTCGAGTCCGGCAAGGGCGACATGATCCAGCAGGGCGGTCGTACCGGATACTGGTATGTGTATTTCCCGGGATCTGGCCCGGCCAACACGCCGGCGAGCCCAATGACCATGAGCCCCGCCGCTGTCAATGGCGCCCCTATTGCTGTCGAGGGTTCAGACACCAGCAAGTACGCGCTCCACGTTAAGGGATCGGGCTTCACAGGCACCAACGGCTATGCCGGTTTTGGTGGCTACTTCAAGCCCGCCACGCCGTTCCTCGCGAGCCCAACCGCGTCCAGCCCGAACAAGAATGGCGCGTACGATGTCAGCAGCTATACCGGTGTCACCTTCAAGATGAAGTCAGGGAGTGGCACTCCTCCGGCGATGTTCTTCGAAATGCTGACCAAGGATAACCAGCCGACTATCCAAGGCGGAAATCTGAATGCAGCGAATCCTGGTCCAGACGTGAGCATCGGCCTCTACAACACACGTGGCTGGCTGATCAACACGCCGTGGACGCCAAACGCAATCAGCAGCTCCTGGCAGACGGTCACGGTGCCGTTTGGATATCTCGTGCCTCGGCACCTTACAGACTCAGCCCATTGCACCTCAGGGGCTTCTGCGACGGCGATTTGCCAACCGCCTGCTTTTGTCCCCGCAGATGTGATTGGCATCCAGGTTTCTTTCTACGATGCTACGAGCACCAACGGCTCGGGGTTCCCCACTCCATCAGGCTCAACCCCCGGAACATTCGACATCTGGATCGACGACGTCGCGTTCACAACGGGCGACTCTGGCTTGCAGACCATCTCTGGCTTCCCCCTCACGAACGCCGGCAGCATGGGCTCCTGCAAACTACCCACAGGCCCGGCGGCGAGCGCCAAGTACCTAGTTCCTGCCTACAATCAATGGAAGGCAAACTTCGTCAAAGGCAACAAGGTCGTCCGCCCCGAGGCGGCAAATGACACTGTCTCGGAAGGCCAGGCCTACGGCATGCTCATTGCGGTCAACATGAATGACAAGACTTTGTTCGACAGCTTGTACAGTGGGTGGACTGGCAACATTACAACCGGCACGCTCATGAACTGGTGCCTTGGCAGCTCTGGTGGTGGAACCGGGTCGGCCTGCAGCGCATCTGGCGGCTCCGCAACGGACGCGGATGAAGACGCGGCCTTCGCCCTGTTGCAGGCTGCCAAGGTCTTTGGTGATGCGAGCTACAAGACCAAGGCTCTGGCGATGATTGGGGACATCTGGAGCAAGGATATCGACGCCAGCACGAAGCTTCCCAAGGGCGGCAGCAACTACAGCTCGAGCGCCACCACGAATCCTTCGTATTTCGCGCCTGCCTACTACAACGCGTTCAAGGCGGCTGGCGATAGCAACGACTGGGCTTCGGTTAATGCCGCAGTCTACAAGGCGGTCAATGCGAGTACGTGGACGAACGGTCTCCTTCCCGCATGGTGCAGCGGCAACACCTGTACTGCTCCCGGTTCCAATCCTGGTTCCGCCGATCCCACCACTGACGGAATCTATCAATACGACGCTCACCGCATACCGATGCGAATCGGGCTCGATTACTGCTTCAATGGAACTGCAGATGCGAAGACCTACACCGCAAAGACCACAACCTTCTTTGCTACCAATGCCAATGCTGGCTTGTACGGCATCGGACGAATTTTCGACATGTACCAGCTCAACGGCACGGCCGCGGCAAGTACGGCGAACAACTCCGCCTCGATCATCGGGACTGCCGCTGTGGGTGCCATGGCCGATGGGAGCAATCAGAAATTCATCAATGATGCATATCAAGAGGTTTTCGACTTGGTGACGCGTAGTAGCATGAGTACAATCCCACCTGACAAGACGCCGTACTCTTACTACAATGCCACAGTGGGTATGCTGACCCTGCTCATGATGACGGGCAATTTCAGCCACTAGCCGAAACGCTGTTCCAGGATCGTCCGCGATATTGATTAGAGGTGAAGGAATGAGAATTTGCTATGCCCATCTGCTTCTGGTCTTGCCCGCGGCAGCCGCTTGCGGCTGCGGTAGCGACAACACCCAGACGGCTTCCCCGCCTGACGCGCAAGTCGCGCCGCCCGACACGCTTCCAGAAGCAGGGGGCGCGATGTGCATCACAATCGCGGACGATCTGATTGCCGACTTCAAGACCGACAACGGGCTCAATCCCGCTGATGGTCGACAAGGCGGCTTCTACGTGTACGGTGACCCCCTGGGCAGCTTCGATCCGCCAGTGGACCCAAACAGCGCTTACCCGATCGATGCCGCCACCGGAAACCCCAACTGCTCGGGTCCAGGCTCGTTCCACACCAAGGCCACAGGTTTTGGCACTTGGGGCGCCGCGGTTGGAGCCGATTTCGTGCCCAAGGTCGGGACGTTCAAGGGGACCTATGACGCATCGAAATACAAGGGTGTTTCCTTTTGGGCGAAGAGCGCAGCCCCGATTGCGGGGGGCGTTCAGGTCAGTTTCCCCGACGTCTACACCGACGCAGCGGCCAACCCCACCCCGCTCGATCCGACGGTCTACCCCTGTGTGTACACTTCCGGTGCCTTGAACAACTGCAGCCCCTACCTGGTGAAGTTTGGCGATTCCACGTTCCCCGCGTATCAGAATTACAACATTGACACCGGATGGAAGCGGTTCGACATCATGTTCGCGGACACCCGGCAAGACCAGTACAACCCTGGCTTCCACACCGCTGCGGACAAGCTGGATGTCCAGCACCTGACCGCCATGGCCATCCAAGTGAACGCCATTTACGTCAACGGCAAGCCGACGCCCAACGATTTCGAACTCTGGGTCGACGACGTCAATTTCATTAGGTAGCCTACAAATGCTCCGCAAGACGCGGGCCTCGCCTGGCGGGTGTCCTGTGTTGCAAGCGGTCCCTTCGTGACAGCCTCGTACTGTTCATTCCCAACGTGGCCCGGTGGGCTCATAGCTGCCTATTGCGTTGAAAGCGGGACTCTCGGTGGGCCACTGGCGACAACTTCAATCGCCAGACTCGATCGCCCATTCTTGGGAAAGCTCCGGCAGGGTCGGTGAGCCACCCGCGAGCCGCTCTCGCCAGCATCGATGGGTCACGGTCCTCCATTCTGTCCAGGGTAGGCGCGCTTCGCTCGCGACCGGCGGTGACCCTGGACAGGACCTCCGGGAGCGCGGCTTCCGGCAAACGGATGGCGAGAAGGCCAGATCCTGGGCCAGACCGCCTCGCCATCCGTTTGCCGGCTCCTCCACCCTGACGAGGGCTGGACAAGTACGGCGCTTGGCAACGCCCTGCCTATCCAGCCCCACGCGTGCTCGAAGCCGCCAGGACCTCGCCTAGTTGGCCAGACACCGATCAGCTACGAAAATGAAGCCCCACCGAAAGCCGTCTTGCGAAGTGCACGAAATCAGTAGCGGTCGCTAGAACGCGGCCGCGCCGCAGCGGGGCAGGCCAGAACGCTAGTCGTGTGTCCGGAGTGGGTCGAAACACAACGCAGCCTCTTCGCGGTCCGCCGCCTCAGTTGGGCTGGCAATAGTAGGCCGAGTACGGGGACAGCATCGTGCAAGTACTGCCGGCTGGGCAAGAATTGGCCTGATTGGGGTCACACACCAAGTAGGCATTGGATCCCATCTGGAAATGAGGACAGGTGCCGCTGGGGAAACAACCGACGCCGGCATCAGAGCCTCCCGAGAAAATCCAGCAGCACTGCTGGCCGGACGGACAATCGTTCTGTCCGTCGCACGTTGCGTGATAGTATTTAAACGGCGAACCGCACGCTGGTTGGCCGCTCCAGCCCCCGCCAAAGGAGCAACCCTGGCTTGCGGGGCACTGTAGGTTGCCGCAGGTTACGGAACCCGCAACGCTTACGGTAGGAAAGGGGAAGGTCCGGCATTGTCCCCCGGCGCACCCATGTGCACACGTACTCGTAACCCACGAGCCAGAACTGGAACAAGTAGTCAATACATTGGGATCGTAGCTCTCACACTCGGTGGCTCCTGGTTTGTCTGTAAAATCATTGTCATCGCAGTCGCCTGCTTGTGCCACCCATCCGCTCGGCGCCGAGCAAGCTACCACGGGTGTCACCAAGGCGTTCCCATAGCCATCGCCGTCGTGGTCTTGGTAGTAGGTTGTGGTGTTCTTGCTGCACGGACCGAGCGTTCCATTCGCGCAGGCAGCCGTACCGCCGCAGCTACCGCATGGAGCCACCGCGCCGTCGTTGTTCGACCAGCCCGTCGCAGACTTTGTGGGGTTGCACACTTGGCAGGCGTTCGCAGGGTTGGCTGCGCCGCTGCTAACGAAGGCCCCTCCGATCCAGCACCCGGTCTGGCAGCTACCGCTGCTGCAAACCTTGCCGCTGCCGCAACTCGCGCCGTTTGCCTGCGACCCCGTCTCCACGCACACGGGTGTTCCCGTGTTGCAGGCGACTGCACCGACCCGGCAGGGGTTGGGAGGCTGACAGGACGAACCACTGACACAGCTGCCGCTGCCTCCGCTACCGCCGCTGCCTCCTACCCCACCCGTGCCCGGCGTGCCGCCCGTGCCCCCAGCGCCGCCGCCACCGGTGTAGAGCTGGAACTGCTGATAGGTGGCGCCGTTCCATTTGCGCTGAACGATCGGCGTTCCATCCGCGGTGGCGCCCAGACTTACCTCCATCACCTTGCCGCTGTTGCGTGAGGTCAGACGGAACATGCCGGCCGAGGCGTCAGCGATGGCCCATTGCTGGTTGGTGGAACCGTTGTTGCAGGTGTATTGGATGACTGCGGCGCCGTCCGCAGTGGACTTGCCCGTAACATCCAAACACTTGAGGCTCGTGGTGTTCTTGATGGCATAGTAACCGCTGGCGACGCTCGCGATCGAAAAACTCTGCCCAGCGGCACCGTTGCAGGCGCGCGCCTCCGCCGCAGCGCCGTTTGCCGTGCTGTTGTTGACAATCCCAATACACTTGCCAGTCGCTGCGCTCTTGATTTGGTACACAGCATTTGGGTTCAAGGAGAAGAGGCCTTGTGTGCTTTGCGAAATTTCGGCTTCCTCACCAGAGTAGCCGCATCCGGCTACCATCGCTGCAAACGACAAGCTGACTTTCCACTGATTTCTGTTCATGGTCTCCCTTTCCTTTCTTTGTTCGTGAGTTGGTCTGAGCGAAATACACGAAGGCCACACGGGCGCCCGTTCGTTGCGAAAGCGACCCTCCGTTAGTTTTCGGCCTGGTTGGCCAAACGCCGACCAGCTACGAGAATGAGGCTCGTCCGGAGGCGGCCCTGCGAAGGGCAAGAATTCAGTAGCCGTAGTTAGAATCACAAATCGGGGTTGCCGCCACGGCGCAGACCGCAAAGCCAGCACTCGGACGCTCAATGCCCTTTGACTCGGCATCGGCTGAAATACAACGCAGACTCTTCGTAATCCGCCGCTTCAGTTGGGCACGCAATAGTAGGTCGAGTACGGGGAGAGTATCGTGCAAGTACTTCCGGCCGGGCAAGAACCGGGCGAATTGTCGCAAATTAGGTAGGCATTGGATCCCATCTGGAAATAGGGACAGGTGCCGGTGGGAAAACAACCGACGCCCCCATCAGAGCCTCCGGAAAAGATCCAGCAGCATTGCTGGCCGGGACAATCGTTCTGCCCGTCGCACGTTGCGTGATAGTATTTGAACGGCGAACCGCAAGCTGGTTGGCCGCTCCAGCCCCCGCCAAAGGAGCAACCCTGGCTCGTGGGGCACTGTATGTTGCTGCAGCTTACCGTACCTGCAACATTCATTGTAGGAAAGGGGAAGGTTCTGCACTGTCCCCCGGCGCACCCATTTGAACACGTACTCGTGACCCAGGTGCCGGCGCTGGAACAAGTGGTCAGGATGTTAGGATCATAAGTCTCACACTCGGTGGCTCCTGGTTTGTCCACAAAATCATTGTCATCGCAGTCGCCTGCTTGCGCCACCCATCCGCTCGGCGCCGAGCAAGCTACCACGGGTGTCACCAAGGCGTTCCCATAGCCATCGCCGTCGTGGTCTTGATAGTAGGTTGCGGCATTGTTACTGCAAGCTCCAGCAGCACCGTTGGCGCAGGTCGCCTTGCCGCCGCAGATACCGCACGGGACTTGTGCCCCGTCGTTGCTCGACCAGCCGCTCGTAAGTTTCGCTGGCTTGCAGGCTTGACAGGGATTCAGCGGGTTGGGTGTGTCGCTTAGAAGGAAGCTCCCGCTAATCCAGCACCCTGTCTGACAATTGCCGCCGCTACAAACCTTGCCGGTGCCGCAGGCGGTCCCGGCCGGCTGGGACCCGCTCTCTACACACACGGAGCTTCCGGTCCCACAGGAGGTCGTTCCGGTCTTGCAAGGATCGGCGGGCTGACAGGAACCGCCCGAGGAACAAGTGACGCAACTGCCACTGCTGCAAACCTTGCCGGTGCCGCAGGTAGTCCCGGCCGGCTGGGACCCGCTCTCTACGCACACGGAACTTCCGGTCGCACAGGAAATCGTTCCGGTCTTGCAGAGATTGGCGGGCTGACAGGAACCGCCGGAGGAACAAGTAACGCAACTGCCGCTGCTGCAAACCTTGCCGGTGCCGCAGGCGGTCCCTTCTGGCTGGGACCCGCTCTCTGCGCACACGGAACTCCCGGTCGCACAGGAAATCGTTCCGGTCTTGCAAAGATTGGCGGGCTGGCAGGAACCGCCGGAGGAACAAGTGACGCAGCTGCCGCTGCTGCAAACCTTGCCGGTGCCGCAGGCGGTCCCTTCTGGCTGGGACCCGCTCTCTGCGCACACGGAACTCCCGGTCGCACAGGAAATCGTTCCAGTCTTGCAAAGATTGGCGGGCTGGCAGGAAGTGCCAGAGGAGCACGCGATGCAGCTGCCGCTAACGCAAACCTTTCCGGTCCCACAAGTCGTCAAATCGGCAACGGGCGTGCAGGTGCCGGTGGCGCAAGAGTTACATTGGCCGCACGCGCTGTCACAACAGATATTGCTTACGCAATTCCCATTCTTGCACTGGCTGTTGGCGGAGCAGCTGCCGCCATTGTCCTTCTTGGGCGCACAGGTTCCGGAAGCACAGTAGTCGCCCGTAACGCAGTCTATGTCAGCCGTGCAGGAGCCCATCTTGCAGGCCGTGGCCGACGCGCAAATCAGCGCGTTTGCGCAGGCGCTGCTCGAGGAAACGCAGGTGTGTGTCGTGCCGTCGCAGGCCTTGGTGGTCAGGGTCGAACCCGCGCACGAGGCGGGAGCGCAAGAAGTTCCACCGGCGGTGTAGCGGCAGTGGGCGCTACCGTCGCACGTCCCGTCTAACCCACAGGGTGGGCTGGCCGTACAGGTGCTGTGGGGGTCCGCCTTGCCCGCCACGACGGGAAGACACTGCCCTGTCGTGTTGGACGCCTGGCCATTCAAAGCGCTCGTGCATGCTGAACACCCGGTGGTGCACGCTTGGTTGCAGCAAACGCCATCGGCCACGATCCCGGACGTGCACTGGTAGCCCTGAGAAGCAGTCAATCCATTCGACAGTTTTGTCGCACACGTGTTGGTCCCCGTGTCGCAATAGCTCGTCGTGTCGCAGTCAGCCTGAGCGGCGCAGATCTTCAGACACCCCGTCGTTGCACATTGGAAGGCTCCGCAGTCCTGTGCCTTGGCAGCCGGACAGGTCCCGGCACCGTCGCAGGTCGCCGCGGGCGTGAACGTCTGTTTGTCGGCACTGCACG